>Ga0123355_10008131_pt1 | contig 15835 bp, 8 predicted proteins | sample TergutEmb28metaG_3_FD_89872 | JGI IMG/M metagenome (GOLD analysis project Ga0123355, IMG submission 89872) | Embiratermes neotenicus P1 segment gut microbial communities from Petit-Saut dam, French Guiana - Emb289 P1 | ecosystem: Host-associated > Arthropoda: Insects > Digestive system > Gut ...
GGGGCGACTTTCGAAAAAAATTTGACCAGCTGGGCGGAAGTTGTTTTTTGGTTTACCATTTTTTTATCTACTGTTTTTTCAGGTGGACCCCTTTTTTTTTTTTTTTTTTTTTTGTTCGGTCGCTTCCTCGCCCTCTTGTTTGGCTGTACCCAGTATTAAAACTCTCTCGATCTATTGTGTATCAGCATTATTGTGTCTTTGTACATCTTTTGTTCAACGTGTTTCAGTCATACACAATAGCATAACGTGAAAATTTCATGCTTACTGCATTTTTGGAGACCCCTGTGCCATATTCACGTACTTCTTTACTTCTATCCTGAGTAAGCAAGCAAAACCTTTCTTCAAGCACATCCACCAAACTGAAGGGTTTTGTGCTCTGGAATGTGATGTGTTTACGAACAATTAGATACTGTAGGGTTTTTTTTTTTTTTTAACTATGCATGCGTATTACAGTGCCATGAACACATTTTCAAGACAGAAGTTTTTGTCGTATTTCTGAAATAGTTGGAGACTACAGTCTTATACCAGCATTTAAAATTGTCAATGTTCCGTGCAGTTAATAAGTCCTATTCCCGAGTCTTTAAGCGGCTGCACTAAGTTACGTACAGTGGTAACGCCGTAAAATTGTTTGGTGAACACTTGTGAAACTAACAGCAGAAGGGACACTAGAGTGCTCATGTATTTATGAATTTGGTTTGTGCTCAATTAATCTTGAACATGGATAAGAACACAGATCATCGAGTAAAAGGATAGTAGCTCGTCAATGGAACACCTACCCACCGGTGAATGCCTAGTGACCTCTGTTGAGTGTTGTTTGACGTGTTTAGGCGATGGTTGTCGGCATCGATTTCGTCGTGAAGTGGAATTGGTTCTAGTTGCAGAAAAACATATATGCTGCCAGGTACAAGAGCGACGGAAGCTGAAAGGATATAATATACCGTTTGAAGTTGTGAATGATAAAGCGGCCTACTGTGCTTGGTGTTTGGTTGACTGCAGTTGGATGAGGTAATGGACTAGAAAAGCATAGAGGCGTCATAACCCTAGTTGAGTAAAATTAATAACCGAAGGTGTAATTCCGCTACCATGGCCAATAACTCATTATGACTACGAATGGAGAGATTGTTGACGTGAACGCTACTATGTAACTTACACAATCACTTGACAGGGAATTTCAGGGTGAGATTTCCAATGGTTTGTATCGAGTGATCAGAAGATGAAGGTTGATGAATGGACAGTTTGTTAATCCCAGAGTATAGGTGTTGAAATATTTTTTGAACCATATCGAAGATTCAAATCGAAATCGTGTGCCAAATTTGTCACAGTTTTTTTTTATGGTAACGTGCGTTTGAGGGTTAAGTTCAGAACACGGTCGTTACGAACGTTGGCAAGGTAATTAAGTTCTCTCTAGAACAGGCCGTGAAGGCCCCGACGGGGAGTAGAGGTATAGCTGTGCTGTTTCTTTAACGTCGGTGCTAGATGGTGGTGGGTAATCAATGCCACGCCCTGGCCCCCTGGCCCCTTTATCCCCAGGAAAGAGACCTGGTACCCACTGTACAGGAGGCAGTGTGGGCCCCAGAGCCGGTCTGGGCGGGTGCGGAAAATCTCGTCTCCGCTGGGATTCTATTATCAGACCTTCCAGACCTCAGGGACTCGCTGTGCTGACTGTGCAATCCTGGTGCACATTGCAAACTTAGCTGCCATTGTTGCTATGTGCTGTTTTTCTCCTCTAGACCACTGCACTAAGAAATCAGTCAACAGTTATTTCCTTCTGCAGTGTTCTGGTGATAAAAACCCATACCAATATTGCTATAAACACCTGTACCAAGTTGAAACCTGACTGACTGGAAAACATATAAATGGTAACTTTATGATTACTGAGAATGTAAGTTGTCAATATTTTATTTCCTGTATGAATAATGTCTATTTTTGGGAATTTATTGGATGTTGAGGGCTCTCAGATGAAAATTGGACTTTATCTGTAGAAATCACTAAATAAAAAGAAAAGGTTACTTAACAGTCCAAAATACATATTTTATTCTAGACATTCTGAAACATGTCAGATGTAGCGTGTCTGTTTATACCTTATGTGCTTTTGTGATCAAGTGGATAGTTTATCTGGAGCTCATATTTTTGTGTGATTTTGCTATCTCCATCATTTGTCATTAATGTCTTTTGATCACAACACTTAATTAACACAAGGATGATGTGACTGCACTGAATTACAGCACAATAACACAAACCAACTTTATTACTGCTTGTATGGAGAGTAATAGTTCCGTAATGAATTGTTAGCTGAGGAATGTGATATGTGACCTCATCATACTGATAAAGAAGGAGTGAAGTTTGAATAGTACTCTATGAGTATTTTCTCAGTAACAATAAAGTAGGTGAGCATTATTGCTGAATTGGCACTGTATGTGCAGCAGAACATTATCATGGCTACGTCTGATTAGTTCTATGTTCAAAAAACTAACCATTTACCATAATACTAATATGATGTCTTTTTAGTATCTCTAAGTTTATGTGGACATCCAGACTGGTTATCAAAAAAGATTATTCCACGAAAATTGGGATGAATTATTGTATATGATTGTAGAATAATTGTGCTTTGGTTCCTGTGTGGGTGGTTGTCTTTTTTCTCTTTCTGCTTATGTGTTGCCAGTAGTGTTGTGTTGTTTAGATTATGTGGGTCACCCACAGTGGCTCACTGGTGGAACAGGATTGTAAAAGAATTAATCCTTTGTCATACTGCTAACCTCTAAATGTTGCATTTTATATATTTATTCAACAAATATAGGTACTGAATATTTTAAACATGGCGTATACTCTCTGTTTCTTTCTCTTCAAAATGCAGTTTGTTTCATAATTCTAACATATTTGGTTCCTGTTTTATTCACATTTTATATACAGAGTGTGCTAAAATAAAAAAAAATAATTCCAGCGCCAAACGGTTAAGATCTTCAAAAAGTTGATGGTTTGCCTACCAGTGTTTTAATTCCTGGATTCAGAATAGATTCACATAAATGGCAATATTTTGTGTGTTCTGAGTACATTTTTTGTTTTGTTATACCATCATACTTTTAAAGGCGTGCCTTGTTATCTGTTCTGTTAGCCAAGTATGTGTGGTATGTTCCACAGAATGGCAATCTTAATTACCAATAATATTTTGTTACTAGTTGAATATAAATCCTTCCACAGTGAATTTCTACTCTCATTGGTCCATATGATTAAATGATAGCTTAGTTTCAAATGTGACATATGTAACAGTGTAGTACGAAATCGTATGTGGATGATTTCTTATAAGCAGCTGTATGCAGAAATGTATGTACATATGTATTTCTGATTGTAGAATTGCAATGTCTGATGAAACTGGTACTCTGCCTACCCCATCAAGTACCACAGTTCACAATCGTCATCTGCGACGTATCAAGTTAAGTGAGCAGCAGCTTGAGTCAATAAGCCGTGATGATTTGTTGAGAAACTGGCGAGAACTGGACTCCTATGTAGAGATGCTTGAATCCCAGACGTCAAATCAGGAAGGTAGTTCTGTGTTCTCATTGTTGTACATTGTTACAGGTGGAAATGAAAGCAGTTGGTAACAATCTGATATATAAATTAAGGAAGCAGTACGTGCCAGAATAAAAGACCAAAGATTTGCACGTATTGAAGTCAAATGATTTTAAGTTTTGTTGTATGTCCTGAGAATGTAATTTTATTCGTATGCAGTTGAACCTTACCAGTATACTGTGTAATCTGTCGTGGTTCTGCTTCATATATGAAGGCCTATTGCAAAGGCTGAACTTTGGAACTAAATAGATTGTTTGTCTAATTGTACTCCATCCATGCAGAAGCTGGGAAAGCAGTCAAATTACTAACCTTGTTACACCATCACCCAAATGTAGAGTCTAACCATCATTAGCCATGCAAACAAAAGAATTCAGCTGACACTGTGTTATTGGAAAAAAATGATTGTTAGTTATTTTCCTGCAATTAGTGTGTTAAAAGTGTGGGCCAGGTAGCTCAGTCGGTATAGCAACTAATGACGGGCTGGACGGTCCGGGACCGAATCCCAGGGGGGATGAGATTTTCTGCCCATCCAGACCAGTCCTGGGGCCCACCCAGCCTCCTGTAAAATGGGTACTAGGTCTTTTCCGGTAGTAAAATTTGGCCGGGGCATGCTGCTGACCACTCACCCCCTAGTGCCGCGGTCATAGAAGAGTAGAGCTATGCCTCTACCCACCCCCTGGGCCACACTGGTCCTGTAACGGGATCACTTTACATTTTTTTTTTTAGTGTGTTAAATTTGGTTATGTAATTGCATATAACAATCTTGTCCAGGCCCTTAGCAAAGTCACCACATGAATAGTTGTGTACTGGTATTAAAGAGTGAGAAAAGGCTGTTACTTTCTGTTCAGAAGAGAGGAGCATAGAAAACGTGGAGAAACTTCATTATTGCGTAATGTAAGTTATAGGATCTGGAATTAACAATTACTGTCTCCATGTTGTGCACTGTCCTGTTTCTGTAGGGAACACAAACCTCTGTGCCAAGGAACTTGTTTCGGTCAGCTACCTGTTAGACTGTTATTGTCTGTCGTATACACATCTTTCATCTGTACACTTTGTGGATGGATTTTGATGAAATTTGTTTTTGAGATTTCTTAATCAAATTTAAAATCAAAATTATGTCCTCAGGTCATGGCTATCATTTGACATGAATAAATGTTGAATTGACAGGTGACAGGGTAGATTTCTGTAACAGTGGGCGTAAAACTAACTTCTTCTTCAGAATGTATAACTAATGAGTGCTTCACTGAAAAATTATCATTTACCTGTTCAGAACAGTATAGGTTGTTGAAAAGTAATTTGTCATCCCTAGAGTTAAAAAAATGTCATATTCATGACTTTGAAAAATATTTCACATTAGTTAGAATAAAATGAAATAGAATTTTTTGCATTTTTTAAATTACTTTATTTGATAAAACTTTTTTAAAATAGGTACCATGAAATCCTGAAATGAAACCCTTCATTAGCAGTGATGTGAAGATTGCCTGATTTCTGCTTTGTTCCATATAAATTGTTAATTTGAATTCTCATACTAAAAGAAAATACAATGTGGTTTTGATGTTGTAGAATGAAGGAGAGGATATTTGTAGTCCTATCTGAACTAATGGAATATGCAGTTTGGGTATCCCATAGTCACCATCTCATCACAGATGTGTTTTACTTAGTTGCCTTTTCATTCTCAGAAGTGTCTTAATGTTTTAATTTTTGCAGTTATAATAAAAATGAGAAGGTAATTGGAAGCTAAATAGCTTAGAATTCAGGATCTTGATTTCCTCCTCTGTCCAGTATGTGTAAATGATTGTAACACAGATGTGAAGTATGCAGGGCCACTGTATACACTCTCCTGACTATCAGAATGGTGACAAAGCTATTGTTCACAGTGTGCTAAGCAGTTGTATCACTTGTTTCCTCTGAAATATGTCTGTCCAGGTAAAAAAATGTATCCTTGCTTTGGATAAAAAATTATTTCATACAATACCGATGTAATGACTAAAAGCTGTTGACAGGACTGGGGTGAAATGAATAGCTATTATTGAGACAGCTGGTCTAACTGAACAACTGAGTGCATTCTGCCCTGGGTGTTGATTGAACAACCGAGGGTGCAAATGTGATCTGCTTGCATTACTTTTTTTCGGAGTTGTATTATTAATGTAATTATTTTATAGTATCTAAAATAATGCAGTCCTGGCACATTGACACTAATTTTGTTATGCAGGTAGTATATATTTTTTTTTTTATCTTGGGGGTGTAACTTTCATTCCTAAATTTTGGTGCAACATTATAGAATTTAAAGCCAGAGGGTTGCTGATTTGAAATAGGCTTAAAGTAGTGAATAGGATTTGCACAGTCCATATTGTAGTTTGAAGTTCATCACCAAACAAAGTCTGAACTTTTCTAGAACTGTGTTGGTAGCCTGGTGTGTGGAAAGCTACCAGTAACAAATGGTTATATGCGTGTCAGGAGAAAATGTTTGTTCCTGGGTGCTTGTGCCATCAGATGGTCTTGAAAATGTTAATAGACCCAAATGATGATGCCAAGGTATCTCGAGCTGAAAGAAGCCAACCTTTATTTCCTATCCCTCACACATCATTTATCAGAGATTTGTGTACCCTTGCTTGCTGCTTTCCTGTTTGTGTCATAAAAGGGCTTTGGAGTTCGAGATCCACTGGTTATAAATGCGTTTAAATATTGTTTTAAATTTGTGAATGATGAAGTGTTTTCACTGTGCTGCTTGATGTAGTTTAAGTGAGTGAATACTGCAAAAGTCAGATACAAATCTGTTCACCTGTTGAAGTGACAGTTGTGTTAACAAAGAATGAAAGTGGCGTATCTTCTGTGTGATGCAGCAGCAGCATCAGCATCATTTCTTTAAAATTCAGCGACCCACGTGTGGTTTGGAGTGTTTTCGTTGGTACATGTTTAAGTGTTGTTCCTAGTTTGTGTTAGCATCTCGTAGGTTTGGTGTGTTAAGTGCCCATCTGAAATGTAGTGCACAAAAAGTGCTTCAGTAAGTGGCAGATAGCCTGTGTGGTCACGTTGGTATCATTGGTGTGCAGGAGTGGTTACAAGGAATTAACAGTGGAGAAGTGCATGGTAAGGGAGTTGTAAAAGTATCATATTAATGGCCTAGTGCGCTGTTCAAGATCATGGCATTCGAAGTTCATCCCTTTATTACCTGTTATTGCCCCATCTCCCACCAGCTGTGGAAGTGTTGATTCATATAACCGTGGTGGTGGATGCAAGTATGCAGCCTACTTCTAGCGCGAGAAAGTAAATTGTTTCGGCGCAGTGGCCTGCTACACCTGTAAGACAGCACAACTAAAATGGCAGAGCTTAAGTTAACCAAATATATGCCCTGGTTGTTGTTCCATCTAACTGAAGTAGGTGTGGCAACAGCAACAGCACAAAGGGAAGTGGTGAGAGGAAGGAGGAAGTAAGTGCAGTTATGTTAATGTATGTATCATTTCCCTCCGATACCTGGGCACCAGTAGCTCTCACCACATATCTGCTGTCTGTTGTGTTTTGTGTTTTGGTTTCATCCTCACTTGATTCCTTTAACTTTTGCTTAATGAGAGCCATGTCATTCAGTGTAGATAAAAGGTGTTTCGTGGTCAGGCAGACATCCGAGACCAAAAAACTCTTTGCAAAGTGTAAATCAGGTTTAAATGTTGAGTAAATGCAATTTTATGAACTAAACTTGTGTCCAACATGACGTCTTGCTGTATTTAAAATTGTATCAAGGACATGCAACCATTATTTATTTTATGTATGTGGTCTGCATTTGTTATTCCCCGCACCAAAAAAAAATATTAATCTAATCCATAAGTGAATATGAAAAATAATATTTCTTGATTTCAAATTTTCGCTTTGTTCTGAGTGTTGTATGCTTTCTTCTGGGTAATTCCCCGGCATCTGAATCCAGATGCTGGTAGATTACCCAGAAGAAAGCATACAACATGAAAATAATGTTTGGTGAATATTAATGTTGTTAGAATGCTCTGTATAGGACAGAGGCAAAGCCTTTTGCTTTCTGTACATCTCTTTAAGAACTATTTGAATTACATTTTTCCTAGAAGGTACTGCAGACTGAATGAGTGCTGTGCAACTTTTGTGTTGTGAAAACAATGTGGTCATTGAGTGAAATAGATTAGATGACACTGAACTATCCATGAAATTTGGGTTTTGAAGAATGTGTAGGGGACCTGTTGAATTAGGGGGAGAAAAAAATGATTAGCACGGAAGATCAAGGACCCAGATTCTGTTCTGACTGGAACTTTTTTTTATGTTTCCCCATTTCAGACTTCTTACTTTCTTCACTTCCCAGTAGTCTTCCTTGTATTTTTAAAGTTACCACATGCCACTTAACAGAATTAAGGCATTAAAAATATAATAGTTACATGAAAATGCTTGTTTGTTATAAGAATTTTCATGACTGACAGCCAGTAGTGTCAATTCTTCAGTGTTTATTGACTATCTTTAGATCATCATTGTATAAAATGTGAACAGAAATATTTTGTTATGTGTCTGTGTAGCACCTTTCTTTTTAAATTGTTTGTGTTTGCTAGTAGTTTTTTTTTAGTTATTCCATATGTATAATTCTTAACTGTATACATGGATATGAATCAAGCATTGATAGACACAATTTTTTTTACTAATTTCTTTAGGTTTTTCAATATATGTTTCAGACTAGTTTTCTGTAATTAATTTAGTATTACAGTATAGGATGTGATGGTGTGTTTGGTAGTTGTGGTACCAATGTTTCAAAGGAATGTGCTGTCCCCAACATCAGAGTTAACGGAGGCCACAGGTTCCTCCAAAGCATTGGTATGCACATGCCAAATAACACTGTTTAGGTCTGTGTAGTGGTACTGCTCTAGACTTGTATTTAGCAGGTACCTGGTTTGAGTCTTGGTCAAGACAAGTGTCATCTTTGATGTTTTTGTGGTTTTCCTCATTCCTTAGGCAGATGCTAGGTTAATACTTCAATTAGGGTATGACTTCTTTCTCCCATGTACTGTCCAATTCATAATTCACAAATCATCTTTATCAGTACCATATAGTCTGAGGTACAGATTTTTGTAATTTAAACCACAAAACGAAAGGTGTTGCATCCCAGGAATTAATTTATCTTGATACTGTCATGAGAACCTCAAATCTCCCATCTGTGATTCAGTGTTTGTGAATACAAAATTTTCTCTGACCTCAGTAGTCTTCTCTTGTCATTGTCCTAAATTGTATAAGGCTCCTTATTCTCCATTTTAGTTTAAGTAAATATTACTCTTACATTAACCTTCAGGAGACTGGTTTAATCACAGTTGTATCTGTTGATGACCTGAGTTTTTCCGGCCTGGCATGGACATTTAGATTGCTATCAAGTAAACGTATAGAGAACAGCATATGGCACAAAAGGTCATTTGCCAGTACATTTTAGAGACCAGCATATGGATGGTACATGTAGATTGAACTTTTTAAATATTTAAACGTTGAATTAAAACAAGTAATTCTGATTTGAATGACTAATTCAAAGTTATAGACAGTTTGGTAGTGTTGCTGTTCTGTATAATAGATGCAGTGGATCATTACTTTGTGCAGAGTATGACTTCATGTAACTTCTGTTTCTGGGAAGTTTGAGTACTGACCATCATGCTGGTACTCACATGGAAAGGAAAAAATGTTGTACCACAGACAGTGAATGAAGATACGTTCATGAAGAGGAATGCGTCTGCAATTGTAACATTTTTTTATGGATCTAGAGCCCCCATTTACGGTTCATGATGATATAGTGAAATCTGTGAAATTGATGGAAAAACTATAATAATAGGATGTATGATATGGAATGACTAGTATAAAGTGAGCTACTATGGTGCCAACTATTACTGCTGTAATTTTTTAATATGATGGCTAGATGAGCAGTAATGTGGGACATACTGTTCTCACGCCAGACATCACTAAAATATATTTGATCTTTTCCATTGTCACTGAATAAAAAACAATACTACACAGTGTTTCTAAAGCAAACTGTTTGCATCTTCAGTTGAAACTACAATCTTAAGAATAAGTTGACAATCTAGAAGATGTTATAGATAAACCATACTATACAACATTTCAAAAGAAAACTGCTTTCATCTTCAGCTGAAACTACTATCTTACGAATAAGTTGACATTGTCGACTTAAGATTGTAGTTTCACCTGAAGATGAACGCAGTTTGCTTTTGAAACGTTATGTAGTATGTTTTATACATAGTGATTGTAGATTTTGCTCAGACTGTTTGATAGATAATAAATTTTATTGAGCCATTGTGATTTAATTAATTTTGAAAGCTGCTTAACTTCAGGTGCAAAATGAAATTTGACATAATTTTTTTTACTTATGTGAACAAAACATGATATATGGCCCTCACATGATGTGACTCTGACCATCTGTAACATTCATTGACTTCATTAATTTGAAAGGCTAGGTACTCTTATGTAAGAGCCAGTGTGTATCTTGTGTGCTGTCTGACAGATTTTAGTGTAACAGTATATGATGCTCTGTTAATAACTCATCATTTTATGGAATTTCTGTATTCCTGGTATTACCATATGTATGCTCAGTTCACTTTAATATCTACATGGCAAACAGATGGCATGTGTAAAGAAAATGCACGTTTCCAGTATCAATTCAAGGGTGGACTAGTTCCTTCTTAAGCAGAATGTTTTATATCAGTGATGGGGTTTCATGATCACTGTGATGAAAGTTTGGGGTCTATAATTATGGGGACTTTTCTTAATTAGTTGAGTACAGGGTGACCCCATACCATTGAGTTTTTTTTTTGGGGGGGGTGGGGGGTGGGGGATGGGGGGGTGGTTGTGAAACAACTATACCTTGGAATTTTCATAGCACTCCATTCAGTCTGCATTTGTCTTTAGATATCCTTTTGTCTGTATGGTATATAACTTTCAGTGATTAGGACTAATTTGCCATGAAATAACTAGAAGGGATATACTTAAGAATACTGCTGCAGATGTAGGAGAATGTGTGTTTTCTGTAATTTCAGCTACTTGCTATGTGCAGTTTATAGCAGATAATTTGTGATGTGTTAACTTGTCAGATGCTGCATAATTTTTTTGTATACAAAATTTTGAGTGTGCTATATGTAACTTCCTCAGTATATTTTGGATTTGATATTTACAGTGGAATTGGCAAATCTTCGAGATTCTGAAGATCGAATGCGGCAGCAACATCTGGAGTCCACTCAGCGTGAGAAAGTGCTTGTCCGTAGGCTAGCCACCAAGGAACAAGAAATGCAGGAATATGCAGTATGTTCAGTGACTTGTCTTTTTGTAGTAGTTGAAGCTAGCATGAAAAATATACAATAAAACTAAACAGTAATTTGGTTTCATCGGAATACTTTGCGGCAATTTTTGCACAGTGGCAGAACATATACAAGTTGAAGGTGGAACAAGTTATACAGGATGAATCCATTAAAAGTAAACAATTTTAGTGTACTACTGCAGAAAAAGTAAGAAGTACAGCAGTGAAGTTGAAGTTCTTGTGATGCTGCACTTGACAGTTTACATATGTTCAGTGAGGGCATTGTGAGTAGCCAGGCACATACTACAGGGTGATCAAAAAGTCTCTGTGCACGTGACGATTACAGTACAAAAATCCCCACACAATTGATGATATGAAGATGGCCATCACAGAATACATTCGGAATGTGGACCATGCTGTACTGAACACTGTCTTCAAGAACACAGTTCGGCGTGTCAATAAATGTCTGGAGACTGGCGGGGGACACTTTGAACATTACTTGTAACTTTCTATATTGTAATCATCAGGTGCACAGAGACTTTTTGATCACCCTGTATAACTGTATGTAGGTTCAATCCAAACATTTGTTAGCATGGTGGGTGTAACTAGCTGCAGTACCTTGTGTCCTTCAGCATGTTCCAGCCAAATGCTGAGCAGTGATGGGACTTAGCACCCTTTCTGTATCTCCCAGAAGAAGAAACCAAGTGGTTTAACCTTTCAAAGCCTAGCGGTTTCTTTACCTACCACCAGGTTTAACATTAAAAAATTCTACATGGTGCTCACTTTGCGTTGAGTGTTTTGTACGGATCTCAGAACTGACGACTTTTGCTGTACACAGCATTAACTAATTGGTTTCTATAACTGTGGTGGAAAGTGTTTACTGCGCGGTACGGACCGATTCCTTACATAAAGCAGATTATGTTTCGTCTTTAAGAGGTTAAGATCAGGATCATATGGCAGCCAAATAGAAACTTGCAGTCAAAGAAGTCTGAACTGTAGTGTGAAAATGCTGTGGTGCTGTGTACATTTTTGCTTTATAGCATTTCATTAGGCTGTCTTCCAAAATTGTCACATGGAATTCCTACAGGCACAGCACAATATTCACAGTGTACCTGGCAATAAGGAAGGCCGCAACAATTTTTGTTCGGATAAAACACAAAACACACAGAACCTTATACCTTCTGTCACTGTCTGTGGATTGCTGCTTCCTCAGATTCTAAAGTTGTTTTAGTTAACATGCCCAGGCAGGTAGAAGGTGGTTTTATCACTGACATAGTTTTGCCTGTAACAAGTTTTTGAAAGAATATCGCAGCAAAATGTGCAGTGAACTTCTTTGTCCTTTGTCTTGTGATTTCTGTGGAGTGCCAATAGGAGTTGCAGGACCTTCATTTACTGACTGGATGTTTACCAGACCTTTTCCCTTTACAGATGCAACCATCTGAACAAAATACCATACTGTATGATTTCAGGCTTCCGCTGCGAAGTAGCAGCACAGTTTTCAAAATACCACTTGTATGTGGACACTTCAATTGCTGGTTCCCCCAACATTCTTTGTATGGAATCTCCTGTGTCTTACCTATCTGAATACATTTAGTTTTCATTCCTGTGCTTTTCAGTTCATTAGCGGTATTACCCTAAAACTGTCTAAATTTATATGTTCACTCAGATATTGAATTTTATTGTATATTCTTCTGTGATGCATTGGGAAGAGGTAATGTTAGGTAGTGAATGCAGTTCTCGTTCACTCATTGCAGCAAGCATTTTAAATTTTGAAAAAATGCTAATATATTTATGTTCTAAAATGTCACTGCCCTAATTTTCCCTTTCTCCTCACAGAGTCTAGTTTTCTTGAAAAAGTTTTAGCTGTATCCTCTATTGTAGTAATATGAAATATGTCTTTAGAAAGGCTGTTGCTAATTTTTCAGTGTGTGAGTGGGCAGGTGCTTAGAATTGAAGGTGAAATTGTTCTGAACACACATTTTAAACTGTATAATTCAAAAGCGATCTTAAAGCATTAACCAGAAGGATAAGACGTTTGGGAAGACCTTTGAAACAATGAAAGGATTCTGTTTTTTACTATCTGTGCGTTAATTAGGCCGAATACTGGAAAGGATAATGATGGTTAAGGTGGTGGTGATGATTCAGAATAAAAGTCCTGAGAATGAGAAGTGGATTTTGACTTAAGTTGCTACCCACAAACATTTTGGGTGCTTCAGTAGGTGTAGAAGTGAGATGTCTTGTAAGATAGTATGTACTTTATTTACATTCTTCACGGAGGACAATATCTGCTTCTTCAGAATCAGATAGCTGAGTTGAAGGCAGCACAAGCCCCAGGAGCTGCAGCACTGCGTTCAGCACTACTTGACCCAGCTGTGAACCTGCTACTTCAGCGTCTGAGGCAGGAACTTCTTGCAACTCGGGCACGCCTTGAAGAGACACAAAATGAGTTGAGTGCGTGGAAGTTCACACCTGACAGGTAGTCTATCCAGTGACTTAAAAGTTACAAAATTCTTAAGAGACCTTCATGTAACAGTCCTGGTTTTTGTATGATAAAATACAGTGGGCTTGTTTTGTAGTCACTTCTTTTATAAGATAATTAGTTACTTAGTTAACAAGAAGGCTGGTGAGGTCAGTTAGGTGGATGTTAGAGAATTAGATTGTGAGGATGGGAGGTGAATAGAAGTGGCTCATGATCATGTCCAGTAGTCCACTCTGCGATATTAAAGGTGCTGCAGTTTGGGTTCTGCAGTGAAATCATTCAAATTTAAGTGGAAGAGACCAATGGGTAGGCCTACACTTATGTATGATGACAGTATTCAAATGGATCATGGGAGAATTGTGTGTGAAGTTGGTGATGAAACTTGGGGTTTGTAAGAGAGGACTTTCATGAACAAATAGCTTTTCGTGTATGTCTCTGTACTGTGTAGCTGGTTGTTAGGCAGCCTTTTAGTTGTTTGTGCTGCAGTATATTCTCAGTGATTTGCCTTAACGTGTTTGTGTGAGTTACAGGATTTATATACTATACAGTCATGAGCATATATCAACGACCCTATAAAAGAACAAATTTTGTCCTTATTCAGTTACTTGCATTGATGTCTGGATAGGTGAAAAAAGAGTGTGAAGTTTAGGAACATCAGACTTAATTTGTCATATATGGTGGATACAGTTACAGTACTGTGGGAACAGTTTAAAGTTCATGTGGGCGGGAAAATAAGCATCTTAAGTTTCAGGTAAGTATATTTTAATATGCAACATATTTAGAGGGAGAAAGTGACAGGACCAAGGAGGAAACTGCATGATTAGGATCCCCATAACTTTATTCCTCACAAGATGTTATTGGGATGCTCATTTCAAGGGGGGTCATATACACAGATTATGTAGCATTCAAAATGATCACAAATGTGTACAGAAGTTTGTTCAGAAGACTTGCTGGGAGATGAACTCTTGTGAGACGTAGTCCTAGATGGGAGGATAATATAGAAATTAGTTTTTGGTAGATAGAGTTAGAAGAGGGGAGTTGTGGCCTGAATTCATTTGGCTCAGGATTGGGTGTATTTATGGATTTTTGAGTAGATGAGTGGCTGTTAGATTCTGAAGCAGGACTTCTCCAATCCAATGTTATTTTTGCTTCTTTTAAAGTAACACAGGCAAAAGGCTGATGGCAAAGTGTCGATTGCTGTACCAGGAAAATGAGGAATTAGGTCGCATGATCAATAGTGGCCGACTAGCCAAACTGGAAGGTGACTTGGCTCTCCAGAAAAGTTTCAGTGAGGAAGTGAAGAAATCACAATCAGGTAAATATTATTTTCCTTGACTTGTCAATTTTCGTAATAAATTTGTCTCTTGCCCATAGTGGTGTCAGTACAATAAGCAGTGAAATTAACTTTTCCACTAACAAAATATATATAATTTCCTCTCCAGTTTATAAATTTGTCACAGTTTTAATTGGTACATTCCTGTTTGTTGCACTATAAAGGAGTGGTAGACACAATAAATAAAAGTGGTCAGAACAACAGTTGTATTTAAATATCAATATAAAGTAAATACAGTTGTTACGATGAACACCATTTATATTTGTGTCTAGAGTTTGCGTAATACAGTGAAACCCCTGTTTCATACTTCTGTAGGGACCATGCCAATTGAATGTGGAATTGAAGACATTGTAAAACCTGATAATTTAGAATTATGCAGTGTTCACAAATGGGTTGCCTCGTGACAGAACTTTGGCAAACCACTTAAAATATGAGTGGCTGTTAGTAACTTAGTTTAACTATTATAGGCCAAACAGTGCGTGTCATTTGTTAAATGTAACTCTGCATGGTCATATCGGAAAACACTGTCCTACACAGGTGCAGATGTGGGCATTTCAAAATGAAAGTAACTTCCAGGCATTAGCAGCTAAATTGGGATTTAAAGGCTGGGCAATGAAGGTTAAAATATGAATGTTTGAGCATTAACAGTGTAAATACAAAGAATGGTACATGTATATATATATATATAGGCCACAACTTCCTGACGGTATTATCACGGTGTGATGTCATATGCATCACACCGTGATAGCTGTGGTGTGCTGGTAGCTGGATGCTCACATCAAACATCTTCATATATTTTAAATGTCAAACAGTAAAACCAGAAGGGATGGGAGTGCTGCTTACAAAATAAAGATTATAACCTTGTGATGTATTGTGATAACCACTTGAGGAAGTTGAGTAATTTTCAGTATTTACCATATTTTGTGCCTCAGAAACATTACAAGTGATAACATGCAACTTATAATTAGCAAGGTATTTCAGCAGATTTAATACAATTTGACCTTCAGTGTTAAGATGGAGGGTGATTTTTGTGGACATTTTTTAGGGGGGGAGGGGGGAAGGGGTTGTATGAGATTGAAGTATGGATTGATTTACTCAACAAGCAAGAGCGGTTTTTTTTTTTTCTCTTTTATTTAGTTGTCAGTCTGTATAATGCATTTCTCAA
>Ga0123355_10008132_pt1 | contig 15835 bp, 10 predicted proteins | sample TergutEmb28metaG_3_FD_89872 | JGI IMG/M metagenome (GOLD analysis project Ga0123355, IMG submission 89872) | Embiratermes neotenicus P1 segment gut microbial communities from Petit-Saut dam, French Guiana - Emb289 P1 | ecosystem: Host-associated > Arthropoda: Insects > Digestive system > Gut ...
TGGAACATCACACATAATACGGAAAGTACTGCAGTGTGAAGCTTGAAGCCTGAGCAGTGGGGATCACCGCTGGTTCAAGAGAAGTACCAGGAAGAAAAGGCCTGTGACAAGAGATATCCATATTGTATAATAATAATAACAATAATAATAATAATAACAACAACACATTACTGCACCATGTGAGCAACTAGCACCTACCGAGTATGTAAAGATACGTGATGGACTGGCCAAAATTATCCATCAGAAACTGGCAGAAGCAGCTGAATTGATTGACAGTAAAAGTCCATATTATAAATACACACCAGCCAATGTACTGGAGAATGAAAATTTCAAGCTGTACTGGAATCGCAGCATACTTACGGATAAAACAATGCCTTTTAATTGACCTAACGTAACTTTTATGAATAAGAAAACAAAGAACACTTTTTTGACAGACATAGCTGTCCCAAATACACATAATCTTATGAAAACAACAACCAACAAACAAAACAAGTACGAAGAACTGGCGAGTGAAATATATGCTATGTGGAAGCAAAAGGCAGCACAAGTGATCCCTATAGTAATATCATCTACAGGAGTAATTCCAAAGTCATCATCACAAAGTCTAACATGACTTAACTTGTACCGCAATACATATATACAACTGCAAAAATCTGTAATTCTTGGCACATGTTCAATTTTAAGAAACTTTTAAACTACAAGTAAGACCACCAAGCCTAATCCTGTTGATTACTGCATCCCAGGATAGGTGTATATTTCCCAGCCAAAGCTGAGAAGTGAAAAATTTGATAACAACAACAACAACAACAAAATAATAGTCCAGTACTTCAGAAAAATGGGAATATTGTGGGGCAGTACATCTGCTATTATTTGTCATCAGAAAGTCTATGATTCAGTTAGGAGGGGAGTCTTGTACAATATTCTCATTCAGTTTGCTGTCCCCATACATCTAGTTAGGTTAATAAAAATGTGTTTCAGTGATACATACATAAAGTCCAGCTAAGCAAGTATTTGACACACTGCCTACTAAGATTGGTGCAAAAAAAGGAGATGCTTTGTTACCATTGCTTTGTATTTGCTTTAGAAGAGGGTATTAGGGGATCTCAAGCAAACCAGGAGGGCTTGAAACTGAATGGTACATGTCAAGCTTCTGGTCTTTGCTGATGATGACAATATATTGGGTGAGAACATATGTACTATCAAGACAAACATACGTGCTTTATTAGCCACTAGCAAAGAGACTGGTCTAGAAGTAAATGCTGATAAAACTAAGAATACAGTCATGTCTTGTGAACAGAATGCAGGACAAAATTATAGCATATAGATAGGTAATAAATCTTTCAAATGGTGGCAAAGGTAAAGTGACTACTTGTCCTTGGTCTGTTCAGAGATGGAGACAGTATTGAAGTGACAATTAAATGATATATTTCTGTCATGTTTTTTTTGTGTCTTACATACATCTTTACTGTTTACCGCCCCACATGTAACAGTGTTGCCACCTCCTCATCAGGGAGGTTGCTAACAAGATTCAGTAAAGTCTCCGTTCTGAAGAATATTGTCAGGAAGATGAAATAAAATCAGAAAATAAAGGGGATGGAGGGGGAGGGAATTGGGGACGAAATTAGCCTGGAACAAAAGTCTTATTTTTGGGACCATCACTAAGAATCTGGGACGAATGGTCACCTTAGGCAAAGTTCAAATATTAGGGAACAACCCTAACAAATCAAAGCTGCATTCATAAATAAATTTAGAGCAGACTGAGTGCAGGGACTGCCTGTTACCATTCAGTTCAGAATCTCTAGTCACTGTGTTGGCATTTAAAAAATATAAAGATTAGAATATACAGTATTCTCATTTTTCCTGTTGTTTTGTATGGGTGTGAAACTTGGTGTCACAAGTTGTGGCAGGAACATGTGTTCAGGGTGTCATAGAATGTGGTGCTAAGGAAGATATGGGCTTCAGAGGAATGAGGTGACAGGGGACTGGAGAAAAGTGTGCACTGCTCACTAAATATTGTCTGGGTGATCAAACTAAAAGAATGTAATGGGTGGAGCATGTGGCACATTTGGGAGAGAAGAGATGCACACAGGGTTTTGGTGCGTAAATGTGAGGGGAAAAGACCACATGTAAGACCTAGTTGTAAATGGAGGATAATATTAAAATGTATCATAAGGAGCTTGGTTCGGGGGACATGGACTGGATTGATCTGGCTTAGGGTAGGCTCAAGTGGCAGACTGTTGTAAATGCGGTAATAAGGCTTCATGCTCCGTAAAATGTGTGGAATTTCTTGACTAGATGATGAACTGTTACTTTTCAAGAATGTCTCTGCCCCATGGAGTTAGTTAGTTGGTTAGTTAGTTATAATATGGTACAGAAAATAAAGAAAGACAAACAAAACAACCAAGACTACTGGCCTGACTGACACACACATTTAACTGTGCTTCTCTATCCACAGTAGAGAAAAATAACAGAGAGATGTCTTCATTGTAGGACAACATTGCCAATGACTGGATGTGTATTGATTTTAAATCTAACAACTTAGCATACAATACATACCCATTTACTGTAAGGAATTAGCTCTGTGTTACACTCATTGCTACATGGACTGCATACCTCATATGGAAGTTCCAATATTCCTACTCCCAAAGGAACTACATGTTTATAGCCAAAGTATGTCTTGATGTGCATCATTGGAACATCAACCTGTTGAGTCCTGCTGATGTGGAACTTGTCTATTTTAGTATCCTCACTGTTAAATGGTTGTGACCACTGGGCATTAAAGTAAACAGCATTCACAAGTACCAGGCGGGTCATTTCATTCACTACTCCTGAAAGACAGTTAAACGGTCTCATGAGTATTTCTTAACATATCCTTCAGCCACAAGACTGACCACATGAAAATACTGAGCATATCCTTCAGATGAAAGAATAGCCACATGGGTATGCATTAACATATCCTTTAGCCACATTAATTACCAAACAAGGATATCTTAACACATCCTTCAGCCAAAAGAATGATCACATGAGTATATCTGTATGTATTCCTCAGCCAAAAGAATGGTCACATGTTTTCCAGAATCTCACAGAATCTGGTATTGCAGTCTGGTATAACTTGCTCCCCCTATCTTCAGGGCATTCTGTGACCCCTAAGATGGAGACAGCAGGTGCCTCCAAAATGGTGTCTCATATCTGAAATACATCTTAACACAAAACCGCGTATCATAGATGCTGTTATCAGGCTAAATTATTTCAAACAATTAATACCTAATTCTACACACACACAAATAAATCTAAATTCCAATTTCCAAACCCATTATTTGTATCAGTAGTGCAATATCAAGTTATGTTTATTAAGTGACATGAACTTTAACTACACATTCCAGCTAAAATTTGCCATTATGAAGCCATTTCAGTATACTGTTTAATTCTAAACAAATTATAATTTTAGCTGAAACATGTAGTAATAGTTCATATCAATGATTTGATCTTGTACTTATTACTCTAAGAGCTATGGAAATGTGATTTTATAGTTATTTATTTGTTTCAAATAGCAGAATGCTTCAGATATAATCTTAATTTTCTCTTTGTATTTCCATAATAAATTTATGCAGCTGCAATAGCTCAGTCAGTAAAATGAATGGACTACAGGATGGACAACAAACAAATTGTGGTTTGATTCAGTGCATGGACAAGAGATTTATCTCTCCTGCTAAGCATTCAGGCTGGCCCTGGGGCCCACCCAACCTCCTATTCAGTGGGTAGCCGAGGCTCTTGTGCCAAGTGTAAAGCAGCCAGTATGTGAAGCTAGCCACTCACTTCCATCCTGTGTGGATGTTAAGAATGACCACAGCTATAGCTTCATTCTCCCAGATGCCTTCATGGCATGCTCAGGACAACCTTATTTTAATTGAACCAATAAGTATGTAATGAAAGCTGTATAATTGTCCTGAGGCCTGTCACTACAAACTTGACATCGTATTGAATTTAAATAGTTTATTAGGTGTAATGTTAGTAGTGCTGATCACAGAAAAATGGTAGTGGTTGGTAAAGTTTCTAACATTAGTTTCACTAACTTTGTCCATACAGTGAGATCTGGAATTCCCACATCAGTGTTACTGAAGATGAATTACTGCTGGAATGCAATGCTGTGCCACTGGGTGTGAATTCCCAGTTTTTTAAAGGGTTATAGAGCCTTCATCATCAGAGTCAAGCAGCCCGACTGCAGGAAATATAAGATGCACCACAGTTCTTTGAAAGCCTGGGAACTACACACCCAGTGAAATAGTGTCACATCCCAGAAGACCTGCGTCTTTGTGTATAATACTAACACCATTGGTTTGTTAAAGTAGTACACAGGTGTAAAAACAAAATAATTTTGTAGACAACTTTTACCTGGCTGAACTATCTCTGTTATCTTTTGCCCTGTCTTCTTCTCTACCCATCTGTTGATGATTCTTCTTGCCTTCTCCCTGTTTTTTACAAAATCTACTTCTTTTGTATCTGATCGAAATGACTTCCTGGCCAGCTTTCGGAAGTCTTTCAGAACACTAAAACTGTTTTGGATGTACATTCTATTGACAACGTGAAAGTTCATGCTTCCTGAACTCTGTAAATAAAACAGTGCTGCTTGTTATATTCCATGCCCACCCTGCTGCATCAAGTTGGGACATAATTAAGATTTTATTTTTGCGAGATCTGAGGTTCTCAGAGTGGTGTTGCTGAAGATGCAAGTCTTCTGGCATGTTACACTGTGTTGTTGGGCAAGCAGTTACCAATGTCTTGAAGGCACTAAAATTCTTGAAAATGTTGGGAGCCACTCATCAAACAACACAATGTCACATCCCAGAAGACTTGCATCCTCAACATCCATATTATATTAATTGAATTATAAAACTAAAGAAAGCAAAAAACTGAATATTTCAACCCAGTCCTTTGTTAACCACCACTATTAAAGTGTCATTTGTTTAATACCGAAGAAGGTAATCAGGTACCATAAATCTCTTTATTTTAGCCTCTCTATATTTTAAGCACTTAAAATAATTTCTGCAAACATATATAACCCTGTACTGTATTGCAGATGTTTTAATGAATACTGAAATGTTTGATCTTTCCTCCTGTGCTTCACACCCAGTTCTCTTCAGTAGTGTCTAATGGTATATGTCCAGTTTTTGCTCTGTGACATCTTGACCATGAGTGTAACTCCTGATTGCAGCATGATCTTTGCCCCTGATTTTCCTTTCATTCTGTAAGGTACTAGACTGAAGCAAACAATAACATTGGTTAAAACTGTACAGGAAGCCAAGGTCCTTCGTAAGTCATGGTGGCAATGGGTGCGTGAATCTGTGTCATAAATCCAAGGAGTATTACTGCTTTTCTAAATGAAATTTCTTAAAACTTCTATAGTACAGGGGGCTAAGGATTGAATCAGGTTGCAGTGCCAAGAAGAAGGAAGTTGTAAAATTTACACACAGCCTAACACTTCTGGAGTGTTTGATGTGGACCCACACTCGTAATGTCACATCATCTCTTACTGTCATATTTACTGTCAACTCATATTGTCCAGAAGGTTGTGTGCCTAAAAGAGAAATCAGGTGCTTGAGATAGTTTGTGATTCTTCCGTTTCCCTACCAACTGAATGACAATCTAGAGTGATAGGAGTTGTCTTGCAAGTTTTTCCCATATCCTAACAAAATCATGTGTTGGGCTATGAAATATTTATGTAAAATGCTTATATTTTTTATTGTTAAGTGGGACATTCCATTGTGATGAAGATTCACAGAAGAAAGGGTAGCAGCCATCAGGCACAAGAATTTTTTATATAGTGTAAATGTTTACTGCAACATGTTTCAGCTCATGTATCAAGAACCATTATCAGGCTGACAAGGTACAGTACCAAAGTAAAGTACTCTTACTTCTGTGTATGATTAAATTTCCTGAACTCTACAAAAATTTAAAGGGCCAATCAATTTCTGTAAAATTTCCCATTACCTATGAAGATCCATTCTGCATTTCTCGAGTTGCTACACGTAGATGGAGAAGACGGATTGACAGAGACAGTTTATTGGAAGCTACACAGGGAGGCAAATACTTCTAAAAATTATGAATGTAATAAATGTAAGTCACTAACAAATGTACTGGCAGAAATAAAAAATTCAGTTCCTAATGAAATGCATATTTACATTTTGCAGCTACTGTACCCCCATAATGTGCCATACTAATTGCAGATTCTAATTATCCATTTACCTTCAGAGATGTATATAACTGTCGAAAACCTGTCTTGAGGCCATCTTGATTACTCGTTAGTTTCAAGCCAGCTGCCATCTGGTCAGCAGTGCGCCCTCGAGCACCAAAGTATGTCAATGCCAGAGCTGAGTGCAGGCTAACTGGTGACATTACAAAGCTCTCTTCAGTGCTGTTGGTGCAAAGTGACTGCAAGATAAGCATTACAATAGTTTGCCATCCTGGTTATTCATTTAACTGAAAGAAAGTCGGAGGTTACTGAAAATGGTAAAATATACTGTACTTTGTATCAGCAGTCATGCTGTATGTGTCACTTGTCTCTGTATTAGTAAATGATAATCTGAAAGTTACTGATTGATTGAGGAATGTTTGACTGAATTTAACGAGACTGTTCTGTACAGTATCTGTGGACATCTGCAGCACATGTATGATGGGCATTGTCATGTATCAGGATGATTTTAAATACAGAGGTCAGGACCTAAGGAAACCCATGTGATAGGAAGCAGTCAGACAAACTGCCTACAGCCCAGAATTATTACAGAAGTGATTTTCACATCTTTGTACCATTAAAGAAAGACCTCAAATGCTGTACATTTATGTCAGATGGTGACATGCAGATGGCAGTGTACAGTGGTTCACGTAGAACCAGAGGAATTCTTTGCCAATGGGAGACACTGAGCAATGCATTAGTGGGACTCCTGTCTCAATGCCTGTAGTGAATTTTTGTGAAAGTTGCATTACCTTCACCTATAAATATTCTTGAATGGGTTTCAGTTTTACACACACACACACACACACACACACACACACATGTAGGTGTGTGTGTGTGTGTGTGTGTATATATATATATATATATATATACTGTTTTGAATATCAGAAATCCTGTGTAGCCATTGCTCTCAAATCTCTGTTCTATGCAACTTTTGTATACTACATTAATTACACTTTATATGAATGTTAACCCTTTAAACGCAGAGTTAAATCCCATCTGCCATTTGCTGGCAGTATTAAGAGCTCACCTTATTCTCCATGTTAGCAGGATAAGGGTTAATATTTACCCATCTTATGAAGATTTATAATGAAGGGCTTATACATATTCACATAAATCATATAGGTGGCTGATTACCTTGTACAGACTCTGGGAGAACATGTTGTTAGCGTTGGCAGTTTCATGGAGGAATAATGAATCAGATCGCCCATGTTTCTTCTGTTTGGTAGCTGAAATGGAAGTATAGTATAACATAACACAAACGACTGGAAAATGTCTAGAACTGAAAAGAGGGGAGACTTTCTAACAAAGGAGAAAGTCCATCTTTTAGTCATGTGCATATAAAACATCTGCTGCTCATCAACAAACTCATCATGAACGACAACCCTTACTCGATGTACAACAAGTGCATTTTGTAGCAGGTATACCAACATGGTGGTCAAGTACAAATTTGGCCAGTGAAAAAATAATTCTTGAATTGTAGGTCCTGACATGCCTGCATTGGACTGTTATAATGTCATGTAAATAGTGCAGTGTGGCAGCTGCTATATTTTTCAGTACTTGAAATATTGTAGCAAGAATACTGAATTCATCTGGGTGATTATCATGTACATACAAAGGGAATTAATAAAAAATATGGATGTTGTATAGCATATTAGACATTGACATAATGACAGCCCAAATTTAGAAGTTTCCTTGATGTTCACACAATGGTAAAATTCAAACCTGGTAAGTGCAGTTTTCCAGCAAGGCAGCAAAGGTTCATTCAGTCTTCAGCCCCTCCCACCCTAATCAAAAATGCAAGATTGCCTGCTTGTAAGACTCAAATCTAATCACCTCCTTGGGCAAAAGAAAAGAATTTTGATATAATTTGTTCCTTTCTGGGTAATTCCCAGGCGTCTGAGTTCTAATTGCCGACATTTTGGAACTCACTATCGGTTCCATCTTCATAGGCAGGTGAATGAAGTATGTTGGTGGCAGGATTGTGCGGGGTATTTATATCTGGTTGGGTTGGAGTGGGGAAGTGGCAGAGCCAATAGGAAGTGGTGTGTCCGTGTGGGGCGGTTAGACATCCAGCAGGTAGTGTAGGGGGAGGGTGTAAATAAGTGCATGTGCAGGTGGGATTAGTGTTGTGTGTTGGATGACTGTCTCCTCTCTTTGAGTTTATGAAGCAGTGGCTTCCATGATTTGCTGAGATTGAAGACTTCAATTGCAGGAAATCATGGAAGCCACTGCTTCATAAACTCAAAGAGAGGAGACAGCCATCCAACACACAACACTAATCCCACCTGCACACGCAATTATATACACCCTCCCCCCCCACTACCTGCTGGACGTCTAACCGCCCCGTACGGGCACACTACTTCCTATTGGCTCTGCCACTTCCCCGCTCCAACCCAACCAGGTATAAATACCACGCACAATCCTGCCACTGACATACTTCATTCACCTGCCTGTGAAGATGAAACCGATAGTGAGTTCCGAAACGTCGGCAATTAGAACTCAGACGATGGGGAATTACCCAAAAAGGAACAAATTACATTTAGAACATGGTGAAAGCTTAAAAACAAGAAACATTTTGATGTTAACGGTCTTCTTGCATATTATGCCAGGTATTCTGGTGGAAGTGTATTGATGTTTTGGAGCAGCCTGCAACCTGTGGTGGCAAAGGCAGTTGCGGCTGCAGTGGCGGTTGGCGGTGGCGGTGGTGGTGGTGGTGGTGGTGGTGGTGTGTGTGTGTGTGTGCGTGCGTGCGAACGCGCGCGCGCATTTGGTGTCTGTCTGACAGTAAAGGACCTGACACTGACACGTTGGGGATCAAACTGTTGAGTAACTTACAAAGGTTCAATGTTAAAATGATGAGTGGATTGCCTGGCTGCATGCGGATTTGACATAAATTCCGTGCAGTCCATAATAGGAACATTCCTATGGTTTAGCAGAAAAAATAACTAGCAAGCCCTAGTTTTATATTGGCCTATGGATGGACCTAAAAGGATACAGTGCTGAAATAAGGACCAAAATTTCAATTTTAACAATGTTTAAATTTGGCACAAAATAATGTGTGTGTGTGAGTTCAGATGTAGAAATAGTTTGCCAGGTTTTACAACAAAATTCGATTTATTTTAGTAACCTTTTTAGAGTCTGTATTATTTGCGGTATTTGAACATGGCACGTGACTTCTTTTACTGTCGCCTTATACATTTCATACTTTTTCATACAGTAAATAAAAACCTGTGACATTTTTAGGAATGATTCTGATGCATAATATTCTCATACAGTTGTGTAGGTTACACTCATTTCCACCAGTGGGCACATCAGTCCCAGTAGAAGCCATGTGCGTTGTGGTTCTGTTATGGCATTTGCAAATAACGTTAGACTGTGACGAGCACTACAACTGTTTGTTTTTTTAAGTTGTAAGTATGTCTTTTATTTGTAATCATATTTTACTTTAGTATTACGTTACAATAATTATATTGATTACCGTCTGTTATAGTATACAGACTATGTAGTGTTTCGGTTAGACGTGGCGGGACGAAAGTATACACAGACGGTGGGAACCTTGTGTCCCCCAAATAATGTTAGGGGGGGAGGGGGGGGGAGAAGGAAAAAGAAGTTGGCAAGGTTTTAAGACGTACCCTAGCTGGACGAACCAAGGTCGTTAGGGAAGAGAAGTTTCCATTGCCGAACTCGTGTTCCAACAGTCATATGTCACCAGCTACTATGGCGGCACCTGCTACAGTTCAGTCCACCGGTATTATGCAGTAGCTTGTGACCAAATAAAACAAAATCATCCTATACAACAATCCCCAAGGAATCAGAGCCTTTCATGCCTCAAAACCCTCTTTAAAATGTAAGCAATCGGAGAGGATGAAAGTTAAGCTGCACGAAATTACATATCAGTAGATGTGAGATTCTTAATTCAGTTGCTGGGCAGTTGGGAGTGCCATTTTTGCAAAGACAAAGCGTTTTTTAAAGTAACAAGTGACTTCTATGGTTTGCCTATAAATAGTCTGCGGTATAAAACTTGTGGTGCAGCAAATAGCTCCACTATCGGTTTAGGTAGGGTTGCTGGCAAGATACGTCACCTTGTATTGTATAACGCAGAATGGCGCAAGCCGCCTGTACTTAATATATGTTGTTGCTTTATGTTTTGTGGTTTCTTTCTTTGACTTCAGTAGCCAGTAACAAACATAGAGTACTGTGCAGAATTCAAAGCAGTGGCGGAAAACCACCCAGACACGAGTGCTTTGTCAGAGTGCCACAAATGATTTTTAAAAACATTGTTAATAATTTCAGTGTATTAATATTGTCTGTTACCAAAGGTTCCATGGGCCGCTTCAGAAAGGGCCAAGAGACACAAGTGGCCCACGGATCACCGGATAATACCAGAGGTCCTAATCTTATGTCCTGTTTGCACAGCGGCCAACATGTCTGGAGAAGGATAAGCTTGTCGGTCTTGTTCGTAGATGGCCACAGGCTTGAAACCCGGTACAGTCACAAATTGTTAGTTACATATGTATGATAGATTATTATTATTATTTTTATTATCGTTATCATTGTTGCCTTCACATGCGCCACAAAACAATTGCGAAAAGCCTCTTAGCTTCGTCATGCCTGTCCCTCCGCATTGAAAAACTGGCTCCAACTGGAAGGATTTTTGTTGAATTTTACATTTGGGATTTTTACTAAACCACGTTGACTCCAATTCAAGTTTGGCTGCAGTCGCACAGAAATAAGAGGCACTGTACATGAACACGTCATTAGCCTTTGCAATGGAGACACTGTTCTCTGTGAGGTACTGGCTGGGACTGAAGAAACAGTAGACGATCTAGAAGTAACAGTACAGCGTGATCGACTCTGCATATGTTGAGCAGAGCAGAGAAGAGCGGAGCAGAAAAGATCAGCCTGTTGGGAAGATGAGGAGAAAATTTATAGGGTTGATAACAGAGCGGAAGTTTCACAAGTGTGACATTGAACGTGCATTACCTATTATTATTATTATTATTATTATTATTATTATTATTATTATTATTATTATTATTATTATTATCATCATCATCATCATCATCATCATCATCATCATCATCATCATCGTCATCATCACCATCATCATATTTGGGCCTAGGAGGGATGAGGTGACAGAGAAATGGAAGAAACTTCATAAACAGGAGCCGAATGATCTGTACTCCTCACCCAATATTGTTCGGGTGATAAAATCGAGAAGAATGAGTTGGGCGCGGCACGTAGCGTGTGTGGGGAGAGGAGAGGCGTATACAGGGTTTTGGTGGGGAAACCTGAGGGAAGGAGACCACTTGGGAGACCCAGGCGCAGATGGGAGGATAATATTAAGATGAATCTTCAGGAAGTGGGATGTGGGGGTGTGGACTGGATCGAGCTGGCTCAGGATAGAGACAGATGGCGGGCACTTGTGAATGCGGTAATGAGCCTTCGGGTTCCATAAAATGCGAAGAATTATTTGACTAGCTGAAAACCGATTAGCTTTTAAGAAGAACTCTGCTCCATGTCATCATAATCATTATGTCGAGACATAGTGACCGAGTGTCGTTTTAACAGTAACAAACGCGCTGTCTTCTTGTGGGCGAGAACTTGGGCCCTCATTAGGTATGTCGAATTTAACCGCAATAGCGTACTCGCATGGTCATGTCATTACCCATTCATGACAATATTTAATGTGTAAACAATGTAAAGTTCACCCTGTAACAGACCATGAAGGCCCAGAGAGGGAGAAGAGGTATAGCTGTACTCTTTCTTTAACCTCGGCGGTAGATGGGTGTAGTCAACAAGACGCCCCGTCCGCTTTACCCCGGGAAAGACCCGGTACCCACTGTACAGGAGACTGGGTGAATCACAGAGCCGGGCTGGACAGGTACAGAAAATCTCGCCCTCACCGAAATTCGATCTGCGGACCGTCCAGATCATAGTGAGTTGCTATACCGACTGAGCTACCCCCGGCTCATTTGTGTAATGTGCACAGTGTGTTAGCATGCTTGTGACGTAACTGAGTACCAAACTTTAAATCCGTAGCTCCAACCATTGTTATCAGTATCTAGCCGACAGGCTTTATGCAGTGGCATGTTGCATTATACAGGCAAGTTGCAGTTCTCTGGAACACGCATTGCTATTTATGGCATCAGTGTCCAGTATTAGTCTAGGTCAGGTCACCCCATACCATGCCACGCCACGCCGATACAATGGGAACTAGTACAGCTCTACCCAGTCTGGCCCTCTTTGCTAGATTGAGGGTCGGTGGTCAACACCACGTCCCGGCCGCTTTACCCCCGGGAAAGAACCCCTGTACCCATTGTTTAGGAGGCTGGAAGAGTGCCAGGGCCGATGTGAATGGGGCGGAGAAGAGAGAGTTTCTTTCCCCACCGGAGTTCGAATCCTGAACCGTCCAGTCCACAGCGAGTTGCTATACCGACTGAACTCTCCAACTGACGTCGATCCCATCTCATGATTCTGCCCGTCCTCCTTGTTCCTACGGAACGTATGAAATGCAAAATGTGTGATATTCAATGGGTGGACTACAATGGCGTAACATTCGTACCAAATTTCGTAAAGATCGTTCAGTTGGTATAAAAGCTGATCGCATTTTCATTAAGCAAGAACAGTAGGTTACAGATAACTGTAAATGCTGTCTTATGTTATCTGTAACAATGCATTTTGTAAAAACACCAGTCATGACAAGTCTATTTCAAGAGGAGACGAAAGCAAGCATAAAGTTCAAATGTCACGACACTTGTTCAGGATAAAGTGACGTAGGTGCGCAGTGCTCTGATGTACTGTGCTTGTATGACCAGGGGTGCCACAGCCTTTAACTTGAATTGTTTCCAGTGTGCTGTGTGTTTAACGAAGCTTCTTACTGTACAGTGGCAAGTAGCGCCTGGCGCGAGTGAATGATGGCTGCTATGCGTGTTGCAAAAATACAGTTTGTATATACTTGCAGTGAGTGGATATCAAGGACACTGCCATGCGTAGATCGCCAACCAACTTTGCGGTTGTTATCTGTCAATTCCGGGCACAACTGCGCCATTCGTGCTGTAGTCTACTGACAGGGTTACACTGATACGAGATTACAGGAAGCGGCAACTGCCAGTTGTCAGATAAGATAAGATCCCCTGTATTTGCTCGCCTAGAGAGCACGTTTCACCTATCATCTTCCCGTGTTTCTAAATATTCCAAATATTTTTCCATTCTGCCACTTGATCTTCCGTTGGCTACTCACTTCGTCGGTGTGTTTCATCCCTTTATCCACAGGCGGAAATTGGGGGGAGGCAAGGAGGGGTCAGTTGCCCTCTAGTATTTTGTATACCTGTGAATGTTTTTTGGCTACTTAATTGAAGAGGGGCGAATACGGAAATAGAAACATTTTCTACTCGATTATTTTGGTGGTGCAAACACAGAAAAAATGAAAACCCTGCGTTCATACAAATCTGCCCCATCTTCCTAACTAGATTGCTTCGTAAATTAAAGTTCCTAATACACATTGGGTCGATTTTGTCCCCCCCCCCGCCTCCCAAATGTTTTTTGCCAAGTTAGGCGTAGGGTTTCATCCAGTGCAAGAGTAACGTGGGTAAGAACAAGACCAAAAGATGTGTTTGTAGCAAATGTTAAGGAAGCCGCTGAAGTGCGGCTACTGTTGGATGGCCTGAACAAAACCATAGAAATCCCGGTCTGAGCTACCGAAACTCCAGCTTACTCGTTGTCTGTGTCAGGGGCGATACCGCTGTGTTAGCCCGCTCATTGTACTGTTTAATTTGAATACATAACGGCACTAGAAGTGTTTCCGCTACGGTATTCGAACCCATAATCTCAAGTAGCCATGGCGCAGTAGTGCTGGTGGCGTAATTATATAACGTTCCAAATTGTGAACATCCGTCTGCAAGAATTGGACTCGCGCATTCAAAGTCCACGCTTGTGTACTAGTTAACTGCTCTGTCAGGGTCGGACAAAGCTAATTGCTTGGTCCCATATGGTGGCGGAGGTCAGTTTAATAAATGCATTAGGTGTGACTGAACTGTCCGCTATGATCAGTGGGGCTGCAATGGGCATGGTGAATGTGAGTGAACTGTCCGCCATGCCCAGTAGGGCTGCATTGGCCATGGTGAATGTGACTGAAATGTCCGGATGATCAGTGGGGCTGTAGTGTCCATGATAATGTGATTGAATAGTCCGCCATGATCAGTGTGGCTGTAGTGTCCATGAGGAATGTGACTGAACTGTCCGACATGATCAGTAGGGCTGTAGTGTCCATAATAATGTGTCTGAACTGTCCGCCATGATCAGCAGGGCTGTAGTGTCCATGATAATGTGACTGAACTGTCCGCCATGATCAGTGGGGCTGTAATGATAAACTCGCAAAACCCTTTAAAGATGGAATGCAATCTATTGTATAGGACCCAGTTCGTACCGCGCAGTAAACATTCCATCTCTGTTACAAAATCCATTATTTAATTATGCAAAAGGTAAGTTATGTTATTTCTTCTGGGATCCATAATAACACGTAACGTAATGTGAGCACAGTGTAGAATGTTTGAACGTTACATTTGGTAGCAAGTAAATCGACCGCTTGGCTCTTGAAAGACTAATAAGTTGTCTTCGGACAGTTGTCACTTCTACGAATACACCCACATTTTAACTACTTTAAACTCAACTTACAGGTACTGGGCATCGCGACTATCAACACAGTTTACACCATCTTGCTGTATCCTCCGAGCTGTATGTAATGCTTTTGCCGCCGTGGGTCGGTTGCCAGTTCCTCGTTCGTGATAACGAAATGACGGAAATGCAAGAAACACACGTATTGTCCGTCACGCTAAAATGGCGTGTAATATACTGCGTTTGGTTTGTGACTGATTTATTGGTAGACGATAAAGAGGCCGGATGGTGGTTGTCGCTATGAAGTAGTGAAGAGGTAAAGAGGTGAAGACGTAAAGAGGTGTGCCTCGGTTGGTAATGCAGCATCGTACTTTTTTTGATAATTTAAATCTAAGAACTTCTAAAATTCTGGCATGAACAATCAGTGAAGCCGTGAAGTTACATTATCTGTCTAGGGCTGATATACTCCCATATACGTACGGACCAAATGATGGGTTGTTGGTGAATACATAGGCATTGTGGCAGTAGAATAGCGTGTGAATATAACGTTCAACTCTTGCCTAGTAGAAGCCTATTTCCAGAACCAAGCCATTTCGAAAACCGATTTAATGTGGGAGGAGAGGTGTTAGTCAGGGCGTTACGTTTAGTGAAACTATTATATTAACCAAAGTGAACATTGCGTTCTGAAATTAAATTTTGCAGTGAAATAGGAAAATTTAGAGCCATACTTTGAATTTAGAATTCCGTCTTGCACTGTTCAGAATGGTATCAAACTCCACTGTATTTCGTCTTGCACTGTTCAGAATGGTACCAAACTCCACTGTGTTTCGTCTTGCACTGTTCAGAATGGTACCAAACTCCACTGTGTTTCGTCTTGCACGTTCAGAATGGTACCAAACTCCACTGTGTATCGTCTTGCACTGTTCAGAATGGTACCAAACTCCATTGTGTTCCGTCTTGCACTGTTCAGAATGGTACCAAACTCCA
>Ga0123355_10008133_pt1 | contig 15835 bp, 9 predicted proteins | sample TergutEmb28metaG_3_FD_89872 | JGI IMG/M metagenome (GOLD analysis project Ga0123355, IMG submission 89872) | Embiratermes neotenicus P1 segment gut microbial communities from Petit-Saut dam, French Guiana - Emb289 P1 | ecosystem: Host-associated > Arthropoda: Insects > Digestive system > Gut ...
TGATGATTCAGAGGACTTTTGGTTTCAGCAGGACGGGGCCACAGCCCACACAGCTCGTCGTTCGCTGGGAATTTTGAGAGAAATGTTCCCAAATCGACTCATCTCCTTACGAGGCGATATCGGGTGGCCCGCGCGCTCGCCCGATTTGACCCCCTGCGATTTTTTCCTGTGGGGATACCTCAAGACCGAGGTTTATAAACATCGGCCTCAAACCCTCAAAGCACTTAAAGACACTATTCGTGAGGAAGTTGCCGCCATTCGCCCAGAGATGACCAACATAGTGATGGAAAACTTTAGAGAACGGTTTCGGCAGTGCATCGCGAATAACGGCCGCCACCTGAGTGATGTTATTTTCAAAACCTAATGGGGAAAAACTAGATTACAAGTACTTTTCGAAAATATTAAGCTTTTTTCTGTAACTTCTTTCATTCGTTTTTTATTACTCTTTGAAATATGGGAGTCCATTCTGCCGCACCCTGTAGTACATGCAGTAAAAATGTTCTTATATGTGACAAAATATTAAACAGTCTAAACGGTTTTCAACAACAGACCCTCCTCTTACCACCTGACATTATTCTATGGATTTTCTTTCAGATACTTATCGTCTGTTGAATTTCTCCAGGCAGCAATGCCAAATAACACTGCAGACTGGAAATAAGCAATATAAATTGATTTTAACATACCTGTTTTCATGAGTGGTGTGACTCCCACATGGCAAAGCATGCAGTGTATACTGGGGATAATACATTCAAAGTGTTTTATCCACTTTACATTACTACCAATTTTGCAGGCCAATGAATTCATATTTTAAACAATCCTTAAGGAATGCAACAATTTAACAATGAAAGTAGTAGTCTTTTGATTTGTACACCTGCTTTGTATCTGGTAAGTTCCAAGATGAGCTCAGAGACTGGCCATCATGAGGTCCTGTTCAGTCCTTAATGCCAACTGCCAGTGTCCTACATCAAACTATACCACTTCATCTTCTTTCAACATTCAGAATTTGTTATTCACATATCATCTTAACAATCCATCAGCCAAATGCTAATCTTCCTACTTACCAAAATGGTATCGAGTTATACAATCCTCTTCCTTCTAATATTAAACTCCTGAACCATTATATTAAAATATTTATGCAAGGATTGAAATTTAATCTCTTAGCTAATTCCTTCTACTCTGCAAACTTTTTAAAACAAAAACATATTGTTATTTAATTTTTGGCACAAATACTTTGTTATATTGAGGTCTGTATAGCATGATTCTCTTGTAAGATGACTAAAAATAGCCGTACAAACCAAGTATTTCGTATCTCGGATGTATTATATTATAGAAGTTCTACATCACTATAATCCAAAAGTAACTATGAATCTACATAAAAAATGATAATGCAGTCAAACACAATCTTTTATTAATATAACAAATGGCTCCATTTTTAAAGGCAGGAGTTTTTTTATCCAAAAAAAGTTACATTGGCCTGAATTACCATGCTTTCTTTTTTATCTTGAACTGTGCATGCCGCGGGATGTCTCATAATAAGGATCTATGGAATGCAAATAAATTCTACTCTGTTCTATTCAACGCGGTAAAGGTAAAGTTCACCCTAGAATAGGCCATAAAGGCCCAAAGGCAGAGGAGGTACAGCTCTACTCTTTCCTTAACCTCGGCGCTAGATGGGGGTGGGTGATCAACGCTACGTCCCAACCGTATGGGAGATTGGGTGGGTCCCAGGACCAGTCTGGACGGGTGCGGAAGATCTCGCCCCCCACCGGGATTCGATCACCGCGCCATGCAGCCCGTAGCGAGTCGCTATACCGACTGAGCTATCCCGGCCCATCTATTCAACGCGGCAGTACGAAATACAGCACCGTTCCTTGATTTTACTTTTAAGTTTGCAGTAAAATTTCCGAGTCCACAAAACAGTTTACATCTGTAGTTAGTATCATGCGTCATTACTACAGGTTAGAACGGCTACTTTAAACAGAATTAAACACTGGCAAGTCTTTTTACCCCGAATAAGTACTGACATTTATAACAATTCAATCGAAAACAGAAACACAATTTTCGTCATACCTTTATGTCTCTAGTTCCAAGTGCTCACTAAGTATATCGTTGGCTCGTAACGTGTACTGATTAAAACTGATGATCCAGTCCTCGTGGCATGAAACGAACCCTCAGCACAAATGCTTGCAATTTAAAGCTGACCGTGAAAGTTCGCGTACTTATCAGTTGCTGTTGCGGGTGATGCAATATCCGCGCATTTTTACGTGGGATTGGGTTACAAGGTTATGTCATTATTCGGTCGGTGGCATTACAGGTAGAGCCACTTGGATTATGCATTTTTTCGTATTTGAATGGGGTGACGTAATGAGGGTTTCGCTGTTCGGCATAAATGTTACTAGTGTATTACAGGACCATACATTATCGTTTTAGGGTGATAAAATATACTTGCCCAAATGATATGTTACACAAATCAAATCTTTCTGTCCACAGATATTTGATTCTTGCATGCCATCTATCACATACGAAACAAACCCACTGAGCCATGCCGGCTACACGTAACTCCGTTGCCGCCGCTTGTAACGCCACAAATCCTTGTTTCCAATAGTCCATTGATCCATCACGGGGGTACCGTGGATATTCCTGTTATTTTGGATGATGATTTGTGGACGCGAGTAACCGTGTGTCATGGAACCCATGCTCATGGATCAGAGTAGCCCATGCTAGAAGTTGGGACGGATGTCTGTGGTGAGAGATCATGCATGAGGTGGAAAAGTTCTGCCATTTTTTATTGGAAGTGGAGGTGAGTGCTTTGGCTTCGTAGAATTTGGAATATATTTGCTCAGATGTTCGTTTTTTTGCTGTTGTAGGATTCTTAATGTGCAAATCATTGTATTGAAATGAACGTGAAAAATTTTACGGAGGACAAATGTACGCATTTAATCCACATAAGATGGCAGAGAAATGTGTCATACATACTCGGAATATCTGAAAATACTTTGCAGTAAATTAATTCGTTTCAGAGGTGGGGACTGTAGTATGCTTTGGGCGGTAAAAGTGCAGAATACGTTTTCGGTTTTATGAAGTTAATGTGACATCAACCCAAAATATGTCTTGATCAGTTTTCTGCAACCCCTCATAGATCCGACGTACCAGCCACGTCAGTGATTCACTTTTCACTCCGAGGTTGTCAGATAATATTTTTAATAAATCGTATATTCTACGTTCATATTTCCACTTTTCACTAGTGCAGGTTACCTCATTCTCGTCTAAAAATTAAAAGGGTAAGATGGTTTGTATGCCGGTGATTGGTGTCCGCCTCGCATACCTTGTTCATTCGCCGCACACGGTATTTTGTAACTCACTAAATATTTTAGCCGCGATCAGCTAGAATCACTCCAGCTCACTCCAGCATATCCTTGATGATACAGTTGAAAATGTTATAAATTTAAGCCCCCACAGAATCTGAATCTGTTTGCCTGCTGAGGATGACATATATTTGTTGTGCCTGGTGAAGTATCTGTCAGCAAGGCATTTAACCTTTAGGCACCATGCATCCCATATATAGGACATGCGTACTGCTATTCTCCAGCGAATGCTTTTTATATATTTAGTCAACAAATATATTTAATAATTTTTTTATACTTGCTCACACAATCTCTGTTTATTCCTCCAGAAAATGTCATGTATTGCTTAAAGTTACCTTTTTTGGTTCATAAAATATTCACATTTTACATACATGCTGTTCTAAAATTTAAATGTCCAGCTCTAGGGCCACAGGGTTAAAGTATGTTACATTTCAATATAAAAACAATTAGAACTTCATCATTTAATGGTTCTTTGTCCAAACTGTTATGTTTAACCATAGCCACATAGTAATGCCATTACAAAAAATATTCTTGTCTAGGATACCAGGTTTGGAACCCCATCATGAAACTTATACAATGCTGGGACAAGGAGTACAGGTTTCTGGAGGATCAAGATGGATGGCGGGAAGAAAGCCATATGAGAGGACACAGTACAGGTTAACTTACAATTGAGCATACACATAGAATGAAGACCTTGTGTGTCCTGGTTTGAACTCAGATCATTTAAGACCTAGGAGGTTAATCAGACCTGATGATGTTCTGTTCTCAATTTCCTACCTCCTTGTTGACCCATAAGCCTTTGAGAACTAGACAGTGATGAATAGACAGATTTTTAGGCAGTAAGTATATCAGTGACTTGGGGTTTCTTTGTGCATTGACGCTGATGATGACACTAGAGCAGGTCTCCAAAACATTGGTTTGTGACCCATCTGTGACATAGCTGATAGTCTCAGAATGTTAAGGGTTAGGAATAAGACAGTATAACTTATACAAAAAAACAGGAAGGGTGTTCTTTTGCTGTCTTTGTTTTTCTTTTTTTAATTATTCCAGAGCTAAAAGTTGTATCATTGATTGTGCTTTTTGTTGATGTAGTGGGTGACAAAATGTACAAACTGAATCCACCCTGAGCAAGGAGCACTCTTGAGAATGTATCATTTTGATGATGTGTTGGATCCTTCTGTTGTAATTTGTCCTTCTTGATTCTGTGCTGTCTAAAAGGGGGAATGTTTTAATGTGTTAACATGAAGTCATGGAAATGATTTGGTTAGTTCCTTTTCAAATGTTGGTATGGATTCATTAGTTATGACATTTTTCTTGCATTCGACAGTGAAGTGTGGTATACAGTGTCATCTGTTTTTACAAGAAGTAAACTTGTTTTTTGTTTCATTAAACTCCATACTCTGGAACATATGAGGGAATGGAAGTATACCATGGAGTCTTAAACTATGGCTGGATGGTGGATGTTGGATGAGTCCCAGTGTTTGTCTGGTGCAGTACTGACAATAAAAGTCGCCACTCCTACTAGGAACGGAATACCAGTCATCCTGTGAGCACCCAGGCCATATATTCATTGCACTACCCTACACAGGCTCTATACTGATTGCACTATCCTGCATCATGTCTTTTATCAGTTCATGCACATCAAGCCTGTCGCTGGTCACTACTGATTGAGCTACTGTGGGTAATTTCTTATACTTGAAAAACAGGTACCCAGTCACTAGTCATACACCCTGGCATGCTTTCTATTATTGAATACTGCTTGTGCATTCTGTAGCCTGTCATTGTACAGAGCTACTGTAGCTGACTTCTTATAATAAAACTCCAGTTATCCAGTCTGTAGCAAGTCATTGTATTAAGTTTGCTCTTGGGCTTACCTTTTATAATTAAATTCTTTGTCCACTTCCATTCAGTCACTGTATTAACTGCGCTAGTCTTGCTTATCTGGCTCTCTTGTCAGAGTGGTGGCCACATTACTGGCTTAGCAGCTATCCAGTGTTACCTCTTATATGAGGTGCAAAAGTTTTTGGACTGATCATTTGGAGTGCTAACTGGATATAAGGCAGCTATGTGGAGTAGGTACCTTTGAATTAATTTATTGTGAATTAGTGTGGTGAGTGTCATTGTAACTTAATGTTGTGTTTTCTGCATTTGACATTTAAGTGTGTTCATGTTGAGTGCTTTCTGTGATTGTTATAGTTTAGTGAAGTGGCAGACCTTGAGCAGAAAATTTGTTACAAATTTTGTTTTAACCTTAAGTAAATAGCTTCTGAGACTTACAGAACACTTGTAGAAGTATTTTGTGATTGCATAATGAGTAGGGTACAAACGCTGAATGGTATTCATGTTTAATGTCACCAAACTTTGGCTAGGGGTTTTGAGTGTTCAGGTCCTCCATCATGAAGTCTGACTGGTGAAAATCTGGAAAATATGCGTTGAGTTGGTTATGAGGAGTGCAAATATGTTATGATGTCTGCAACATTCTAGGCACATTATAAAGTACATGTTGATGTATGAACCAAAGATTTGAGGCAGATTGTTGCAAAATTTGTGCCCATCTGCTGAAAGATGACCAGAAACAAAATCATCTTGCTTTGTGCAAGGGACTACAAGAACAGGCCAAAAAGGAAAGAGACTTCCATTCTAAGTTTAGAGCAGGTGATGAAAGCTGGGTTTATGGTTATGATCCAGGACAAAACAACAATCATCCCAGTGGAAGTCATCCTCCTGCCACCCAAGAGAGTTGAGGCAGATGAAGTCCTACTTCAAGGGCATGTTGTCTGTTTTCTTGAACAATGAGCCAATTCTTCAAAAGGAATTTCTTCTTCATTGCCAGCCTGTGAATCAACAGTCCTGCATAGGAGTACTGAGGGTTTTTATAGAAGCTGTTGGGAGAAAATGCCCGACAAGTGGTGTACACAGGACTGGCTTCTGCATCATGACAACACGCCATGCCACACAGATCCACAGCTTTTTCCAGTGCCTGACCCAAAAAAAGATGGTGGTATCTGGCCTCTGTACTTCTCCATCCTAGTCTTCATGGCTTATTCTGGTTCTCATGGATAGAAACAAGGTTAAAGGGATGAAGATTCAAGGATGTCATGAAGACACATCTGAATCACAGGTAGCACTGGAGCACATTGCAAAGCAGGAGTTTCATAGGTGTTTCCAGCTGTGGGAGAGACACTGGGTAATGTGTTTAAACCAAGAAGCGGATCCCTTTGAATGAGACAATACTAAAGTAAAACTAATGTGAGCCTAAAAGTGTTACATTCCCTCAGTCTGGAAACTTTTGACTTGCACCTTGTAATATATTCTCATTTTCCAGTTTAGTGAGATACTGCAGTGATATCTGTCCTGGCTCACCTTGTAATCAAACCCACCCATAAAGTTGCTGTATACTGCATGGGGTCTGTTGATTTATTGAGGTACAAACAGAGTCTGGGTCGACAAACTGATGCTGACTGAAGTTAAAGAAGTGATGTAGGACTGAAAAGTGTATGTGTGTTGTATCATCTAATACACCAGATGACTTATTTTTGGTAGCTATTTTGTTGACATTCATCAGGTAGCTTGATTTGGTTGCAGTGATTCAGGTGAATACTTCCATTTGGTTGCTGTCATCCCATTGCCAGTGTGTGAATGTGTTTGTTAGTTTGCCTCTGTTTGAATAGTTTAATTCTATTGCCATCATTTAAAGGAAAATTGAAACAAAATTTGGATTGCTGTATTTGATAGTCACATTCTGCTGTTGGATAAGAATACACCACTATGAATCATTCAGTACTGGCCTTTTCTAGTTAGTTATGCTTTTTACCTGGGTATATAGATATTTATATTTGTATACTTTTAAGGTCATCAAATGTAGGAAAAAGAATGCAATGCCGATGTCACAATCTGCCACGTACAGCAATTTCTGTAACGTGGAAATTTTGTAACACTTGACACTGTAGGTTTAGTAGAGCTGCTGATGTTTGGTGCATGGTGTAAGACACCAGTGTTAAGAGGTATGATGTGCCTGCTGGACATTTTGACACATAGGAACATGTTTCAGACAAGTGATACTGAACAAAGGTGCAGATGTAACTGTTCTTAGTGGCATGTTGGAGAGTTTAAGTAAACAGCTATAACTTCTTTCCTTAGCTATATGAGGACTATACATGTCCTAGTAATGTTACTGCTAGTTGTGGGAATATGAGTGTTGTTCAATATTATTTGACAAAACGTTATACAAACATAATTTGTCAGTTATTGACAGTCAAAAAAGAACAACCATTTTGTAGGCAGTATGACTAACTCACTATTTAGTCTCTGCCTTCACAGGTATGTACTGTCTAGTTCCGGCAAATTGGAACTTGTTGGGCGAGGAAGTGGGGAAAGGAGCATGCAACAGGGAGGATCAAGGTATGAGGCTGGAACCTATTTTATGGCACTAGATGTCAGTGAAAAATACCAGTCCCAAATACATTAGCCACTAGAACGTTTGGATATTTCTGTAGCATTTAGACGATCTAAACATGGTGAACTGTGCAGTGTTGCTTGTATTTACTGTGTGTGCTAGTGTATATTTTGGTGTGTCTGTATTTAATCTGTGTTTGTGTAGAGTGTAAAATACATTATCTTTCCCACAGCATAAAACTATATATCCTAAGGGCATGGAAGTTGTAGCAAATGCTGTTGAGACATGTTGCAAGGAAGCAGGGCAGAAACTACTGTTGCAGGGCAGTCATGTACACACAAATATCTCGAGATTTAGAGAAAACGCAGGGAGAGAAATGCTAAAAGTCCAGAATAACTTCTGAAAACCCCAGGCAATAAGAGGCAGAAGCGCAGTCCTAATTTTGTGTTGGTGGATGACTTTGATAAATGTTATTAGAAACAGAGTGTAGGTTTTATGCAGAGGAAATGTCAGTTGAAGAGAAAAATTCGGTAGAGACAGCAGACATGTTACTGGAGTTCAGGGTACCTGAAGGAAGTACAGGAGTATCGGGATAATGGACACTGCATGTTTTACACACACAAGACATGGGCAGACAGCAACTTACCAATTTGCGAATGTTGGCGAGAAGGTGAAGTCATGGGCATACATACTCATGTGAACTCATGAAACAGGCTTATAATGCTGCATGTAGGGGAATTGTTGGATTTCTTCCTCCATGCACATCACATATACAAGGCTGGACTTCAAGCATGAGACTTTCGTGGACAAATGACTGCAACAGATTTCGAGAAGTGGGGAGCCGAGAAACTTACTCAGCCAGTGCTTGTTCCAGATGATTCTCCCTGTCACTGTCTCCAGGTTGATAGACCAATGTCAACTTGCATAGTAAAAACAGGCATGATATGACTCTGCAGGAAGGGTGTAGTGTCTGATGAGACCATTAGCAAAAATGACTTACCAGTTAATTCTTCCACAGCAGCCCAAAGAGAGATCAACAGAATTGATCGCATACTGGCTAATCATGGTCAAGCAGTTCAACTGCTTCTGTACGTGTGACCTAAACGTATAGAGCTCACATGAGCCTAAATTAAAGAGACTTGTGCATGAAAACATCACAGCGGGTATGCACCTCCAGAAATTACTACAAGTTACTAAAGACTTTGTGTGACTTGTAACAAAGGACAACTAACAAGGATACTGGAAACATGTTGAAAATATCCAGAAAGAATATTTGGAAAGCGACAGAGTTGTTCCATATGTCATTGACAGCATTATTATACACATGAATCCTGATGGTGATCGTGAAAGCTGTGACACCAAGGATAGGAGTGATTGTAAGGCTAATAAAAATGTCTGAGTGAAAACTATAGCAGAGTCTAGGTAGACAAAGATATGTCTATGTGTTTCCTGTAAGAATGATTTGAAACAAGGAGATGTGTTTTTGCCATTGCTTTTGAACTTTGCTTTAAAATGTGCCATTAGGAGGATTTAGGCAGACCATGAGGGCTTGAAATTAATTGGTACACATCAGCTTCTATTTTATAATGATGATCTTAATGTATTGGGTGCAAGAATACTTACTACAAAGGAAATACAGAAGCTTCTGTATTCATTAGTAATGAAAGTGGTTTAGAATTAAGTTATAAGAAAACTTAGTATGTGGTCACGTCTCAAGACCAGCATGCTGTGAAAAATCACAACATATATATATATATAGGTAATAAATCATTTGAAAAGGTGGAACACTTCAAATATTTGGGAAAATCCTTAATGAATCAAAATTCTATTCTTGAAGAAATTAAGTGCAGATTGCAGTCAGGGAATGCTTGCTATTATTTGCTGCAGAATCTTTTGTCTTCCAGTTTGCTGTCCAAAAATATAAATGCCAAGATATGTAGAACTATAATTTTGCCTTGTGTTTTGTATGGGTGTGAAACTTGGTCTCCCACAGTGCGCAAGGGACATAGGCTGAAGGTGTTCGGGAATAGGTCGCTAAGGAAGACATTTGGGTGTACGAGGGACGAGGTAACAGGGGAGTGGGGAAGACATAATGATACACTGTATGATCTGCACTCACCAAATATTTGGGTGCTCTAATCAAGAAGGATGAAATGGGTGGGGCATGTGGCACATATGGGGAGAGGAGAGGTGCCTACAGGATCTTGGTGGGGAGACCTGAGGGAAGGAGACCACTTGGAGGACCCAGGCATTGATGGTGGCATGATATAGGGTGCGGGCATTGACTAGATTGATCTGGCTCATGATAGGGACAGGTTGGAGGTTCTTGTGAATGCAGGAATGAACCCGTAGGTTAGTGTCTCAGGAAGGACTCTTCTCCATGAAGTTACTTAGTTAGTTTTTTACCTGTGCAGGAAATATTGTTTTGGTCAGTGTGTATCTGCTGTCAGGGAGTTGTGTATCTGCCAGTCATTCAGGATTAGACAATTTTTTTTTTAATTCCAGAAAGTTTTAAAATATGCTGATACAAATGTCATTGAATTTCAGAGCAGTAGAAGAAATATCTTGATGAAAATTCATGCTGATATTTTTGTATCAAAATCATCATCTGTCCAAAAATGTTTTTATCATGTTAGCCAGTTGTTCTACATAACCCATCTGACTTAGACAACTACTTTGACTTCATTAACTTTGACCCTGTGAACTTCTTATCTCGAACTGGAATTGAATTCTTATACACAAATGGCTAATGCTTGCTATTCCTTATTATGCTTATAAACTGTTATAAAATGTGAAGTTGCCATTTGCTGGTGACAGTACAGATTACTAACAAAGCTGAAGGACCATCCTCAGAACCTCTCAGACGATCGTTGAGAATTGATTAATGTGTTGCCATTACCAATGAAAGCATGAACTAGCACTGTGGTCTCTACAGACTGAAAGTGTCGCTGTTAATAGTTTTAATTACAATATTATGGATGAAGTTTTTTATACATATTCATTTAAGTCAGGAAATGAAGGCATAGTGTAACAGTTCTGGTGTACAGGAAAACCTTGTTAATTTAAAGTTGGTTAATTCAGAAGACCATATAATTCAAAGTATGACATTCCTTGGCATTACGCATAGGATTTTGTGTACTCCTTAATTTGGCTAATTTTATGTATGTTTGATTTATGTTTGATTACTAATAGTTGTTTCATTCGAAAATTTTTGAAGCATTTGGGATTCTTAGTGATATGTGTTAAGTGTGGTATTATTTTTCCTTAGTTTTACCTTGATGGAAGATTGTGTAATGAGCATAACAGGAACTGGTATTCTGCTATTTTTTTGTTGTAGAGGGTGGCTTGATTAGGTATTAATAAGAGTACCTGTTGCAATAGGTTTTTTTAAAAGTGTTCTTGTGATATGACTTACACTTTTCTGGTTTACTAAGTCCCAAAAAATATATATATGCATTTCTTTTCTCATATGCTACAGTTGTGTTATATTTATGCCTCGTATGTATTGTTAAGACTGTGTTGGTATGTCTGCCTTAGCCTTGTTTTCATTATAAGTGATTAGAATATTGTCTACACATCTACAAGGTGCCTGAGAAGTCATATGCCTGATTTGTTTATCGATTTATGTCATTATGTCTGCATTTTATGACTTGGCATGACTTTACATGACTTGACAACCCTGTGTGGCAGTGCACATATGACAAAACTGTGATGAGTCAAAACACAGGGTCACATTTTCTCATTATCATTAGTGTGTTGTATAAAGATGGGAATGACAATTATGAGCAGTTAGTCCATTGAGGATAATTTGGTAGCAGGTGTTTGGATGCATAAAGACAGCACAGGTCATACAATGAATCAGGTAATGACACCATTTCAACAGTGATTTCGGAAGCCATGTCAATGCAGAGCAACTCTTTCAGTGTGAGAAAAAGTGTGTTTATGTAGAGGAATATTAAGGATTCTCCTCAGAGCAGTCAACCAGTATCCAGAAAGGTGACCTGTGCTGTGGTTGCCACTTTCATTGAATGATCACCACACAAGTCTATGCAGAAACGTTCAGCGGAACTTGGAGTACTACATTTGACCATGTTTGACCACAAGAGGGACCTGGTAATGAAGTCATTTTGGCCAGTGTTTGTAATTGAACTCAGCGATACTGACATGAGACTATGTCAAAAAAGCATGTGCTTTGTTGTTGGAATGATTTCTGATAGCATTGTCTCAAGGGAAAGTTCTCTTTTCAGATGAATGTGCAGTTTACTGCTGCTTCCTATCTTGAAATGTTTTTGGGGGCTAAACATAATCCTCATAACACGCTTGAGATATAAGACCACCCACCACACATGATGATAGTACAGGTATAACTGCCAGTTATATCATTGGCCCATATTTCTTTGTTGGAACTATTAGTGGTGTTACATGTATTAAATGTGGAATTGTTATACCAGAGCCAAGCAACAATGGGATAATGTAACATGTCATTTTAGGAAGATAGTGCTCGAGTGCATTTCACCCTGACTGTGTGTGAATTCCTTAGCGAATCATTAACAGGTCAGTGTATCGGTTGGGGTTGTGCAACATCCCTTTTGCCACTGCCATGGTGGCCATGTAGTCCCAACTTGAGCACCAACTCTGTGTTTTGAGTCGTCATTATTGATACCTGCATCTCTTGAACACATGAATTCCATGGAAGAAGTCACAAAGAATGTCATGATGCATAAAGCTCAGTGAGGACCATGAGTGGTTCCCACAGAGATCTGCCAGATGCACACAGTGTGGGTAGGACGAGATAAATAAGTCAGGTGTACAGTGTCTTCTTGGACATCCCATTTGATAATCAATTAATGCTGTACTTTTGCCACTTCTTTTTATAAATTTATCTTCCAAATTCTGTAGAAGTTCTTGAATATTGACCTGGGAATAGGCAATCCCAAAGGTACCTCTTTCTCATATTTATAGTGTGATCCATGAAACTGAAAATAATTTTGATTTGAATTAGATTTATTAGATTGACCATTTATTTATAACTGTTGATTTGTTAATTTTGATTAGTTATGCCAGAATTTTTATTGGTTCATTAATAAAGATGTCATTTATAACTTTTACATCCTACATAATCAGTTCACATTCTTGTTGTACTTTAATATTGGATAGGTTTGCTAAATGTGTATAGTTTTCTCTGCTACATTCATTAGGGAGGTTTGGCATAGACTTCAGTTACTCCACCACTAAAAATAATGTCTGGTAACATTTCCAAGAAAGATCCAATAATTTTTTTTGGCATATTTGTAACGAAAAGGTGTAGCAGTATGTCTCTTAGCTTCACTATGCTTGTTTGTGTGTGTGTGTGTGTGTCTGCATATAAGAACTCAAGCCCCTGTACAGATTTTCAGATAGTTTTTTTACTGGGGAGTTTACTAAAATTTATTAGTGTTCCAGTTTTTGTTCAAGTGGAACAATAATGGACACATCACTGAAGACCTACATTAATTTCTGAGTGCACATCTAGCACTATTTGGAGAAGAAATTGCCTTATACAAAACCTGTAGAGTAGATTGAAGCATGCATTTTTTGTCCTGTATTTATGGAAGCCACGTGGTTTTTGATACAGTTAAAAGATATGGTGTGGACATGTGCCAGAATTGTTACACTATGTTTACATTTCCTAGCATGTTTTTAGTTATGTAGTATTGAATGCAAAGTCTCTGGTGCCATTTAATTTGCTGATTTTTAACTTTATGATTAACTGTTGGAAGAGTGACAACTTGAGTCCAAGTCTGATGGTTGTGTACATGAAGAAACATGTGGCTATTGTTACAGCCAGGCCTGTACTTAATTAAAATTCCAACAGTTTTTTTTTAAGTAAATAGAATACAGGATGACATTAAGAGGTCAGTTTTTCACCACCATATAAATGGGAACTGAACTTACTGAGACATCGAAAGGTAAGAGGAAGAGTCGGTGGCATAACACCAGTGCAGTTGAGGAAGATAAACTCAAGGTAATGCATTATAATATTTTGGTGTGTGGTGTTCTTATATGTATGGTCTCCATTATTGATTCAGTCATATTGGGTCCTTGAATAAAATGTTAGTTGTCTCTGTACAGGCATGACTTTAAGGCTTCACAAATTCTCAGCCTCAATAATGTGACTGTTCCAAAAAAAATTGCTGTTGGGGTAAGAGCCAAGGGTAATTTTTGGATAGGAGACTGGGTGAGTTTCAGAGCTGGGCTGCAGCAAGAAACAGCCAGCCTGTGCTAGGAATTGAACTCCACTCATGTTGTGTTGGGAAAATTATTTGTGGTGTGCTGTATTGAGTTTTGGAGGAACTGGATATAGAATACAAAGGCTTCAGTGGCTAGGAATATGTATCATAGTATTTGTTCTGCTGGGCACTTCTCCACCACCATAGGTAGGCTGCCATATTGGATAGCATTGGGGTCCTTCCAGTGATGTGTTAGGCTGTCACCTGTCACACCCTGCCCACCACAACTACCGCAGTTGGTAAAGAACTCATTATGTATGTGGCGGTAGAGTAGAACCTACGTGGTTGTTTGTTGTAGATTTCAAAGTTGTGGCATGTATTGCTGTGAAGTGTGACCATGTGTTGCGTCCAGTGCAGTTTTTGTCTTGTCAGTAAATGACAGACTTTAAAGAACAAAGCAGATGCATCCAGTTTTTCAGATTGGCAGAATTGATGCAGAAACTTTTCATATGTTAACATTTGCTTTCAGAGAGGAAGCAATGAGGCAGACTATAGTATTTGATTGTTCTGCAGAGTCCAGAAATGGAATGATACCTGTCAAGGATGCTGAATATTCAGGGTGCCTGCCTACCGGCAGAATGTACAGAAATGTGGGACATATTTATGGGATTTGGCAAGTTGGTTAATGAGTCAGGCAGCCTTTTGGTTTATGCCTTCAAATTCTGACACGAGATTGAATTTGTGATAGATTGTGTGGATCTCCAAAAAGTAGGGTGGAATGGTGTGGTGGATTGGATTCATTCTGCTCATAACAGTGGTTAGTGTTGGAGTTGTGTGAACAGAGTAATGAATGCAGGAAATTTCTTGACTAGTGCAGCTTGCCAAGACAGCCTGCTGCATGTGTTAGTGTAACAGATCTAAAAGTTTTGATTTTGGCTGTGTGCACATATGCAAATGCTTGTGGCTAATGTATGGGGAGGTAGGTAAGCACATCACTGTGGAAAATGTACATAATGAAACAATTGTTTGGCATTTCATTATTATTTTTGGTTTTTATATAATTGTCAGCCCCAATTGTAAATGAGCATCGAGACGATGTACATTATGAAGTCACTGTTTGCTGTAAGAACACCACACACTGTTTTCACATTTGTAATCATGTTATTGTGCTATGAATGCACACTAATGCCATCAAGACAACTTAAAATACATTGATTGAACAGTGCACCTCTACATGTTTCATCATCCAGAGGAATAAAAAGGATTTACAGTTGAGTGTTAACACTACATGGCAGTTTCGATATCTTTTCCATTAACACATCAAAATTACATTGTAATGCTGAGTATGTGAGGATGCTGTAGCAGTCCATGTAAATGTAGATGCCTGTGCCCTTCCAGTTTTGTGTTGTGTGGATCTGTATGGAATTCTGTAGAGTTTTTTGTTTTTTGATTCCAAAAAGTACTTCAATATGAAAATTAAAAGTAAGTGTGAGTGGGTTTAGCATGATTTCCTTCCGGCTTTGAACTGGGAAAGCATCTTTCTTGTGTAGTGACCAGGCAAGTATAAAAAGTAGGCTATTATCTTATGCTTACTGTTCTGTGATTAGTTGGTGTTCCTTTTTCATTATACAGATTTACATGTTTTACAGAGAGAGTGTGTGTGTGTGTGCTTTTATCTTTGTTTATAGAATCAAGTTATTTCTCTTACCTCATCAGTTACACTGATGACGTGATTATTATTCACAGTGAGTGGCATATCTTTATTCATCCCAGTTGTACTCCCTGTTGTGGATGTGTTCCTTGTACCATACTTTGAATTTTCTACTCCTCACAGATACACAAGGAAGTTTTAAAAAATAAGGTAA
>Ga0123355_10008134_pt1 | contig 15835 bp, 7 predicted proteins | sample TergutEmb28metaG_3_FD_89872 | JGI IMG/M metagenome (GOLD analysis project Ga0123355, IMG submission 89872) | Embiratermes neotenicus P1 segment gut microbial communities from Petit-Saut dam, French Guiana - Emb289 P1 | ecosystem: Host-associated > Arthropoda: Insects > Digestive system > Gut ...
GCTGAGTGGACCCCGTTCCAGACCCACTACTACTCAGAAAATCTGGTAGCGCCGGGGATCGAACCCGAGACCTCTGTATCTGTAGCCAGAAACTCTGACCACTAGACCACAGAGGCGGTCCCATTATGTAAAATACACCAGTGAAAAAGTTCCATTAATTTCAGGCTAAGAAGATACATTACTGAAGACAGCAAACACCTAAGGAATTATAATTGACACTTAATGAGCGATAATTAAGATAAAATTTCGAAACAACGGAAAGTATTTTTCACTCACTTTCTGATGACCTGAGGGGGCGCTGTTACCCCCAAGGACCGTTAGAACGGACAACACAATCGAGCGCCTCCAGAGTTCTGGTGCTGTTGGAACCCTCTTGAATGTAAATGCTTCTAGACACATGCGCCATCTGTCTCTGCCATCAACACAAAGACTTACTGGCGGGAGAGTAATATCTGGCGTTACTGTAGCTGCTTACCCTATATCAAACAATATCGAAAATAATATTGGTATAAAGCACCTTACGTGTTTCACGCACCAGTCGATACAGACGGAACCTTCACAGAACAGGGGTATGGCTAAATCTGGAACTTCTGGGACTACCTCCTCTTCCGCGCCCTTTGGTGCTTACAGAAATGGGGAAGAGAAGAGGGAGAATCCCGGATTATCCCCTTAGAAGCGGCTTAAAATTGGCGGAAGGGAGCAGCATTCCTCGGCTCTCGCGTCGCAGAGACAAACAGCAAAACTAATGGTGCAACTTTCCTATAATTATAAACACAACTGAGTGCAATACGCTGACAGATTACACTGCAAGGTTTTCAGATATTAAGATGCGATGTGTAGATTAATTCGGTTATTTGCCCCGACCAGTTAGGACAGACCAACACAAGTTTCTAAGTTTATATTTGCTGAAATTAAAAAAAAATAGCTTTCAACACTTGTGTGTTCTCGGCTGTTCAGTACAGTTGGAAAATCTCAGTTAGATCTCTCCGTACAGCATCTTAAAAATGCCGGTGTGTGTGAGTCTAGCTAAAGGCCAGGGGACCCCTTTACAGAACAAATTTAAAATCAGCCTTCACAAGGACTTTAACCATTGTCAAAATATTCAAAACAAACACCAAATTTCGTCAGCAGGTAGTTTCCGAAACGTAGTGTCCCGAAACTTCGGTAAGGGATTGCCTCTACTCGCTGTACAGTAGCCCTCAAGACGGAAATAGTGCTTATATTCTGAACAGGTCAAGAAAGCAGGCAAGATTATCCAAATGAATATATTAATCAAAGAAAACAATGGCCTGTTTTATAAAGTACGAATATCATTTTTCAAAACAAATAGGCAGTCATTCTACCTTCAAATTTTGGAATGCTTACGCATCGCACTCTTTAAAAAACATGAAATGTTCACATCTAGTGGGAAATTCCGTTGTGACGAAGGTACACAAGTACATGATAGGTATCTGTAAGTCATGACCCTCTTTATATATTGATATTTTTGTGCTACATGTTCCGGGTAATATACTGAGCCATCATCAGGGTTAAAGACACTAAAGAAAAGTTGCCTTGTAAATTAACAGAACAAAATGGCATTTTTCAAGGCAACTTTTCTTTATGATCTTTTAGCCTGATGATGGCTTTGTATATGAGCCAAAACACGTAGCACAATAAAATTAATACGTGTGAAGAGGTGTGTTTACTGTTATATTTCCTCTGTTTACATAATATTCAGCTGTACAGGTGGACATAGCGTCGTGGCAAAGCACCTTCCCACCCAGAAATTTCGGTAGTGATTCTGTGTCCCCAGACCACACAGTGCTGGAACATCCAGCTTAGACTTCGCACGCTTTTGAACGTGCTACTTTTGAATAAGTCCGAAAATGAACATCTGCTTGAGATGTTCGCATTTGGAAACACCACGTAACATAACGCAGGCGCAGATGGAAGGCAGATGCACTGCTCTGTTCATTCTCGAACTCGGTGCTGGAAGGTGGAGGGTGATCAAATCCATGCCCCTACCGCTTTAGACCCCAGAAAGTCACCCAGTACCCACTATACCAGAAGGATGTGCCTCGGAGCCGGTCTGGAAGGATACGGAAACTGCGCCCCCACCGGCATTCGAGCCCCAGACCGTCCTGCTCGTAGCGAGTCGCTATACTGACTACGCTATCCCGTCCATCGTTTAATAAAAGGAATTCCGGAAAATTACTTTGCCCTATGTTAGGTAACAAGCAATCAAATCTGCTCGCCCTCTGTGCCTGCTTCATGGCATTTACGAGGGAAACTTTACCTTCGACTATTTACAGTTTTGCAATGCTTGTACTGTACAAAGGTAGAAAGTTTAATATTTGTAGTCACTAAAAATCAGCAACAATTATATTTAAACGTACTAAAGGTAAAGGTAAAGCAATCCCATTGCAGGCCCTGAGGGTTCCAGGAGGTTGGGGCTCCCAGATTTCAAGACAATCGGCACTTCAAGGTGATAAAGTTGTCAGCCCTATTCACCGGCTGCCTTTACCCCCAGGAAATATTCCTGGCAATCTCTTACAGGCTGAGTCAATGAAAAATTTCAATGATACCATCGGAAATCGAACCCGCGACCTTCCGGCTTGTAGCGCCTTGCCGCAACCAACCGCGACACCCCATGCCCCCTATCTCGCACAATGCATTTTATAAAACACAAGAGGGCAGGTCTGTTAGGTTAGTTCTGTACCAAAGACGGTCTCACTGCAAAGACAGAAATGGGCCATAAATCCGGGAGAGCTTTGAGTACGACTGCATCGTTTTGTTCGTCGTTTGTCATCATATCTTGTCAAGCAGCTCGGATTGGATACCTAGCGGCCCCTGCAGCATCGATCCGACCCCGCGACCCGTGCTGCACGATGCGAAGTGTGAGACGGGCGTGGCTCAAGACGCTTGAACAGCAGACGTCATTCCAAAATGACACTTCTTCACTGCACTATTTCATATCTGTAAATGGTCTTCTTCCTTTATTTTCGAAGCCTTGTTCATGCGGTAAGAAACACGAAGTTGTGACAGTTGGGAATAAAATCATAATTAGTCACGTGATTGCATTGGAACCGAATGCATACAGCAGGGACTACAGCCCGCTCTTTTTCACCTGGTTGGTTAGTTTCCACAGAAACGCATCAGTTATCAAGTGACCGATCAAGCTGGCTCAAGCAGGAATGCTTCTCTCCTCTTCTGGGCGTGTTCGTTTCGAATATCAGACTAGACACCTATTATCGCAAGTTTTCCGTGGTTTTACTCGGTCCTTACGAGCAATTGCTGGACGAGTGTCTCAAATTAGGAAACAATAGCTTGCCTCCATTTTATTTCTAATTTTTTATTCATTAAACACATCATTCCACGGTTAGATCTTTGACAGGGTCGGGAATAACAAATAAAGAAGGAAATAAATGAAATTAAGAAATCAATAAAACAATCAATGAACAAAAAACTCTAGGAATAACTGCATCAGTTTTTATCCATGTACTTTCGCCTCAGAAGCGTCACTAAGAAACTGAGGCAAACGTAAATGATAAAAACACAAAAACATGTCTCAACTATAGACGTAACCTTATCCATGCACTCCACCGCCATGCTGGAACACTATCAAGAAGCAAATCACACAATCAGTTCTTGGTACATTTCTATCAAATTCAGCACCAACTAAATTATAGGCCTAATTTTTTTTACCGCCTATCATAAGGGTGAAAGTAATGTTAACCCTGTACGTGTCATTGACCCTTCAAACTCCGAATTAAATCCCATCTGCCATCTGCTGGCATCATTAGGAGTTCGCCCTATTCTCCACGTTAGCAGGATAAGGGTTAAGTCATATTAGGGAGTTCCTAAGCTCGGAACTAGATGTGTCTAAGCGGTGAACTTTCACGCCGCATACGCTTTACCCTCGAGGTAAGCTCTTGGTACTCCTGGGTGGGCCACACAGCTGGCACGAATTCTTTTGAAAAGAGACACACAGTAAAAAGGTAAAGTAGTCCCGTTACAGGCCTGGAGTGTCCCAGAGGGTTCCAGGAAGTTAAGGTTCCCAGATCACATGACAATGGCACAGGATGGTGGTAGGTTGTCAGCTTTACGCACCGGCCGCCTTTACCCCCAGGAAATGCTCCTGGTACTCATTTCTATTAGATGCTGGGTCGACCCCAGGGCCATCCTGCGATCGGAAGGGTTTTATTTCAATGAAAAATTCCAATGACATCAGCTAGGATCGAACCAGCGACCTTCCGATTTGTAGCACAGCACCTTAACCACTGTGCTACCGCGGTCCTCTGACACATAGTTTACCATTTCCAGAAATGGAGTCGCGTTTATTCGGTCGTCCAGCTCGTGGTCTAGTCACAATGCTCATTAAGCTATCCCAGCTCCGATACAAAAACACGTTATGAAACAGGTAAAGATACTTGCTAGGTACGGTATGGTAACAAATCAGACCCGCTGTTATTGCAACAGTTCTACTAACATCCAGCACTGTCACTGTTAAAGCCAACCAAAGCGAAGTCGTTGGCTAATATGGCGGCCTTAATTCCTATACCATACAAGTAGCATCGCATTCTGAAATGTAGTAGGGAAAACTTCTCGATTTAGAACCGTCTGCATTCCCATTGTCATCTCTGACATAATGCTCTCTCCCGTGCGCATGCCTTTGTTCATGATTTCGCCTCGCATGTGTTTTGCTCCCAAGTGTGTGTGGAGTTCTTCGACATCTGAGTGCGTGTCATCAAAATTTCATATCGATATACGTATGATTACACAGCGCCTACAGCAGGGCGCTGCAGTTTTACTCTAGCACTCCCATAGGCCAGTGGTATTAAAATTGTGTTCTGCGGAACTCTGGTTCCGCGAGGGACATTCTGGTGTTCCATTAGCACAGTTCCTTCGTAACAAAGTTGGTAAAACTAATTCGAACCCACAATCTCAGCAGGCGAGCGGCCACAGACCTACGCCTTAGACCGCGCGGCCACTGGGACCGGCTCATAACAAAGTTGGTAAAACTAATTTTGATAAATGTAGTGCATTTTCTTATTTAGTGCCCCATTTCTGTTCACAGACGGCCCCGGCCTTATTTTCAGTGTAAATTACGAATAACAAAATTGTACATCAACGTGCCTGAATATTTTATTTCTAAAAACGTTTATGTTTTAAAAGTTTTGCCTTCATTTTTGCACCTAAAACACATTTTTACTTTATAGGGTTTCCACGAAAATTCATTCTCAGTGACAAGGGTTTCACAGATATGGAGATTTCGAAGATATCTGCCACAGGGTACACAAAACAAGTTTTATTTCTTCTGTCTACCGATGCCTGTTTTCAAATGCCAACAGCTAGACCATGTAAGTGATGAACTGAAGTAATATTGAGAGAAGTGGCTGCGGCTTAATTAGAGCTACAATTACAGCGTTTGCCTGCAAGTGCAGTTGCGGAACAAACGAACTTCCTTCCGTAACAGACTACTTCTGTTCGACATCCGAACACGGGACGTCCCACCTGTTCTGAAGGATTGCTTGTCAACTTTAGGTAAAATGTAGTTGAACTGGCTTTTTGGTCCGCGTCTAAATTCTATGTTTTAATGTTTAAAATCCTTTGCGTCGTCCCGGACCATAAATTCCTATTTGTGCGCCAGCCCAAAACGAGGGATCAGAACTCACATTTCTGTGTAACAGTCCAAAGAACTGACGGTATTCTAATACCGGTTCCTGATACCTGTGGTGCACTGAGACGTCGCCACAACAAGACTGATTACCGCACACCCTTCCTGCAACGTGTAACACGGGGCGCATTTTGCGAACAATTTAATACAGTAATTGAATGTCTTTTGCTTGAAACAATAACACATTTCCTATACACTCCCCTTGTCTCCTGTAAATAACCTATTATCAAGGGGTGAATAAATTCTTCCCCTTCTGGATCTAGGCTAATACCTTATTTCGGCCACAGATGGGAACAGAGAAAGCGCCGCGCGCATAAGTGGCGCAAGTGGTAGAGTCGTGAGTTCGTGATAACATTTAAAGGAACACACCGCCAAAAATATCTTATTTTCTGGAACGTGACCCTGCGTAGTTTGGTAGAAATTTACCAACGTTTACAGAGAACAAGCTCACTCAATATTCTGCACTGCAGATGAAGGCAGCAAATTCAACCAAAGCGCCGGCAAACTTCTACAAGTCCCACAGTATCATATTCTTCGCAGTCATCACCGTGAGCAATCCAACTCTCGCACACTCTACAAAGCATACAAGATTTACGAAGATAAAGGAGTACTTAAGAACGACCGGGGTTTGCACATGAATTTTACAAATCAGAAAAATCGACTGAGGCATAATTTTGCCACAGCAACTCACAGGGAGCTGCAATCCTAGTCACTTGCAGCACTAGTCCACCATTCAGACATAATGGTCAAAATTATTAAGGGGTAGATGCTAAAGTATGGAAGTTCCGTATGCATACTTATGACGATGTTACAAATATACTACAATAACAGTAAAGGTAAAGCAGTCCCATTACAGGCTTGCACAGGCCCAGAGGGTTCTACGAAGTTAAGGTTCCCAGATCTCGTGACAACGGCACAGGATGGTGGTAGGTTGTCAGCCTTAGGCACCGGCCGCCTTTACCCCCAGGAAATAATCCAGGTACTCATTTCGGTTAGAGGCTGAGTCGACCCACGGGCCATAGTGTGATCGGAAGGATTTTATGTCAATGCAAAATCCACTGACACCATCTGGGATCGAACCAGCGACCTTCCTATTTGTAGCACAGCACCTTAACCACTGTGCTACCGCGGTTCCCATATACTACAATACAGAACGTAATTCTCGTCAAAATAATTTACAATGACCGATTACTCAGTCACTGAATTTAGCTACTTTCAGATGAATAGTTGGTGTTTCGATTCGTGGTAAGGCAAAAATAAAATTTTTCCTCCATCATGTCCAGACCGACACTTGGCTTATTCAACTCCCTACCAAACAGGTACCGGATGTCATACCTACTGGGATAAATCGACTGTATCGTAACGCTCACCACACATAGCCATCTTGAGCATAGGCTAAAAACACGCAAGGAGTGTTTATTCAACTCATTCAGGTCTGCTTTTTGCAGCGTGTTATTTAACGACGCTTGCCACTGCTATGATTTTATAGCGTCAGAGACAGATGAATAAGTATGTAAGCTTGGTGAAATGATACTGACAAATAAAAAAAATCTAGAATTACAACCTTTCGCATGTATTTCCTCAGCGTTGTGCTTAGCAATCGGTGTAACTAAATTCTTACGTTTCTGTCTTCACAGTAATTGATATGACTCACATGCTACCAGACGATCCCAGTGGTAGGGCGGTCTAAGTGGTAGGTTTTAAGCATCTTTATTGCTGGGATCGCGGGTTCGAATCCCAGTGAGGGTATCGACATTCGTTTCTTGTGTTTTTTGTGTGTCGTGTAGGTAGCGGCCTCTGTGACAAGCTGATCACTCGCCCAGAGGAATCCTACCGGGTGTGTGTGTGTGTGTGTGTGTGTGTGTATCTAACTGTCTGTAATGTAGAAACCCCAACAACGAGGCGGCCTTCGTTGCAGTTGGGTTGTTGAGCCACAAGAAACAAATGGTGTGTCACCAAATGATTCAGAAAGCAGTGTGACTGCTTCTTGCCAAAATTGATACAAATCCATGGAGGGAAATATGTCTGAAAATATAGGATACAAGTCGTAATAAACTAAAGTATTGTAAAACCATAATAATAATACATTCATACATACACACATACGTACATAAATAAATACATAAGTAAATAGATACTTACATAAATACATACATACATACACACAAATACATACATAATACGTACATACGTACATAAATACATACATACACATACACACATACACACACGCATACATACATATGTACATAAATACATACATACATACATATATACACACACATATATAGATAATACACATACATACGTACATAAATAAATACATACACACATACATAAATACATAGTACATAGCTAATACATACGTATATAAATAAATACACACATACACACACAATACATACATACGTACACACACACACACACGCATACATACGTACGTAAATACATACGGACATATATAAGTATATAAATACATACATACACACGTACATACATACATACACACACAATACATACATACACACATACATAATACATACATACATGCGTACACATATACATACGTACATACATACACACACATATATATATACATAGTACATACATACACATACATAAATACATACATACGTAATACATACGGACATAAATACATACATACCCACACAATACACACATACACACATACATACATAGATACACACATATATACATACACACATACATACATAATACATACATACATACATACGTACATACATACATACACACACATACATAAATACATACATATGCACAAACATACACACATTAATACATACATATATACGTACATACGTATTAAATACAAACACACATACATAAATACGTACATAAGTAATACATACGTACATAAATACATACATAAACACACAATACATAAATACATACATACACCAATACATACATACAAACATATATACATACACACATACATAAATACATACGTACATACATAAATACGTACATACATACATACGTACATACCTACATACATACATACATGCATGCATACATACATACATACATACATACATACATACATACATACATACATACATACGTACGTACGTACATACATACATACACACACGCATACACAAACATAAGTTGAAACAAAAGCGACCTTTTCGACTAACATTTTTCGGATTGATGTTAGAACCTTTGAAAGAGGCAGTAATAGGAAGATATAGAGAATTACGCAGTGAGGAGCATCATAATTTTTCTTGTCACTTAATTTAATCTAATAAAGTAGACAAGGCATGACATGGCGAGATAATAAAACAGTACATAATTTTAGAAGGAAATCCTCACAGTAAGTAAAAAATTAGGAAACTTCAGCGTGGTTCAGAAAATAATATAAAATAACTGTCTTTCAATATTTATTTGCGGAGATACTGGCAGACACACGTGTTCGTGGTGCTTATATGCACTTCAGTACAGACACTGCGGGCAGTACAACTGTCGGAAGTTCCCGAAGGGTCGTGATTTTTACGCCATTCGCCTGTTGCCTGTCAGTCGCGCTCTGCTAGACACGTCATGTAATCACCCCGTACGCTGCCAGTCAGTCTTCAAACGGCCAGTCGCGCTCCATCCTGGACAGTCCGATATATCTGAAGAAGGGCCGGCCTTCCATAAAGTTGCTTCTTTACTGCACCACTATCTGCATCTTCCTACATTTATCATCCTGATTTTGGCACCGTGCTTACAAAAGTTGCCATAGAGCTGTTAGTTAGGCTAATACGAGGGGCTGCTGATAAGTCCTTAGCCAGACCTACTTCCCGTCTTAAGACGGAATCGATAGTGTCGTTGGAAAAGGGATCTGTTTATGTGACGAATTGCAAGTCTTTCCTTGTTACAGAGGCTGAAAGGAAGCATGTCAGTCCACGCGCGCGATTTCAACAACATGTAGACGCGAGCTGTCATTAAGTTTTTTTTTTCTGCAAGGCAAGGTGCCGAAAGAAATTAACGCGATTCTAACAGAATCATGAGTGAAAAATGCACCATCGTATGCCACCGTCAAAAACTGGGTGGTCCAGTTTAAACGTGGTGATTTTTCCACCTGTGATGCGCCTCGTCCTGGACGACCCAAAACAGTGAACGCCCCGGAGATTATTGATCAAATTCACGATCTAATCATAGAAGACCGCCGGGTTTCGGCTAAATAAATAGCTGAGCAACTGGGTGTCAGACGTGAGCAGGTTGGGTTATCATTCATGAAGATTTGGATATGCGGAAGCTCTTTGCGAAGTGGGTCCCGAAATGCCTGAACGCAGATCAAAAACGTCAACGGTGCCAGTCGTCTGAGCAATTTTGGAATTTTTTCGGCGCGATCCAAATGATTTCCTGTCGTGGTTGGTGACCAAGAACGAAACCTGGTTATATCACCATGACCCGGAGACAAAGCAAACAATCAATGGAGTGGCGGCATAGCGGCTCAACCCGCCCCAAAAAATTCCGAGTAAAAAATTCCACTGGAAAAGATCTCGCCTCGATTTTTTTTGGGATCAAGAAGGCATCCTCCTCATTGACTATCTTCCAACAGCCAAAATACCAACGCGGATTATTACTCATCTCTGCTGGTGCAATTGAAAGATATTTTGAAGGGAAAACGCCGGCTGCGGGAAGGTCACCAAGGGGTTCTTGTTCTTGAACGACAATGTTCCAGCTCACCGGACACTTGCAACCCCGAAAAAACCGGCCTACCTGGGCTTCCAGGGTCTTGAACACCCACCCTATTCTCCGGATCTGACCCCGTCGGACTACAACCTGTTCCCTGAAATGAAACAACAATTCAATGGTCACCATTTTTCGTCCGTTCCGGAGGTCATTGCTGCCGCGGAGACCTGGTTGGACGGACAAACTACTGATTTATTTTGAGTGTCTTGCAAAAGTTAGAGCAATGGAATAAGAAGTATTGATTTTCGTGAGGAATATGTTGAATAAATCCCGAGTTTGTTCGCTGTAGCTTGTTTCCTTCCTGGTCGGGCTAAGGACTTATCAGCAACCTCTCGTACTTACTGGTACGCTAAAACATGCGGTTATATATCTTACTGCTGTTTCAGCCGTCTTAATCAAACGAAAACGCTCGCTGAAAATTTTGATTAATTTGGAGTAAACTGTACCATCCAGATGACCCCGAAGACAGACGTCGGCAGGCGTGAGATCAGGAGATCGAGGAGGCCAAAAGACCGGCCCACTTCGTATGATCCATCGATCTAGCAATGACAGTCTATAAATTTCTTCACGTCTCTGGTAAAATGAGCAGTATTTCCAGTATGCACACATTATATAGTTTGTTGCACTGCCAATGGTACACACTCCACCAGGCTGTTTGATGTAATACTGCAGTTTCTACATCTCGTTGACAAATCCATTACGACCAAATGTTTACAGGAAACTTTCCTTTAATTTTGGAGTAGAATATGAGCCTTACATTTAATGCGTGTAATTAATAATCACCAATCCGTACACATAAACAACATGCACAGCGCTACGTACGAGATAAATCCTAACAGCCGTTGTCAGGGTATGAATTAGGTACTGTATATACTGATGCCGTTATCTTACATAATGTTTTAAAAGATTTATCGAATGGTACTGGCGATTCCGAGAATTTAAACCCTCTAGGGGTCTCAAAAGATGCCAAATTGCAGCATGACAACTGCTAGCCTGTTTTCAGGAGGGTGTTTGTTGTGTATGCCTTTTGGTAGTAAGTTACTGGAACTACACGTGGACACTAGTTGGCTTCATTTTGTGACTGTCGTCAATTTTATTATTATTTCTGAAAAAAAAATTCGAAACAAAAGATTCTATTCTATTTAAATGCTCATCTTCCCGTCTCTTATCTGACATGAGCTACGTACGAACAAAAGAGACCAAATATGCGTATAACTACATTTATGTTCATTTTCCTTATAACCTTTTGGCGCCGGAATTATTTTTTTAAATTTTAGCACACCCTGTATATAAAATTTGAGTAAAGCAGGAACCAAATTTGTTAAAATCATGAAGCAAACTGCATTTTGAAAGAAAAAAAAAACGGAGAGTATATACCATGTTTAATATATTCAGTACCTGTATTTGTTGAATAAATATATAAAATGCAACGTTTAGAGGTTAGCGGTGCGGTACGACCACTATAGGGGTTGTTAGGCGTCTAACGGTTAAAACTTGGTATCTTATAATCAGGGGAAAATACAGTTTGAAGGTGTATGAGAACAGAGTGCTTAGAAGAATACGTGGGCTGGAGAATGGAGACAGTTTTGCAATGAGGAACTTTTCCATCTATAGGATTGCTATTGGACAGGATATTTCGCCGATAAAATCCAGGAGGGTCATGGGTGCGGAATATACCAGGCTTGTAAACACACACACAAAAAATCAGAACAAATATTCGCCGAAAGTTCTATATTACTTTGGAAACCGAGATGAAGGATGTGCAAGTGCTACATGGATTCAGCAGGCTCAGAATAAGATTAAGTGGCTGAATCTTAAGAAGACAGTAATGATCCTTCGGAGAATGTAAAGAGCACTACCGTGATCAAGCGAGAAGTTATTAGCTCGTAATAGGAATTCTGTTACATGCATTTCATCAGTTATGGCCAAACCTCTGCGGCTCTCTGATTGAATTCAGCTGGGTCTGAGAAGATTTTGATATAGATAAAATCTAATCCTGCAGTGTGTCTGGCCAGTTTCATTAACGTGCCACATTTCCGCTTTACTCTGTAACAATTTACGCCTACTCGCTGGATCACATACCGAAAAATATATATATATTTACTATAACTAAGTAATTAAACAACTAACCAGCTCCGAAGAGCAGAGTCCTTCTTGGAAAGCTAATAGTTCCTCAGCTACGCAAGTAATTCCCCAAAGTTTAGGAAAGCATTCACAAGATCCCGCTAAACGAGGCTCTCTATAGCTATTTACATTTTTGCGATAAGGGCATGTTAGCCCCTCGCCCAACTCCCAAGTTGGAGAACCACCCCTTGTCAGCCGTTCGTGACTGCTTATGCAATACAATCGCAGTTACCCTCCATATCTGGAGGCCGTCTCAACCATCCACAGTACATTTCTTTACTCGCTGGATTTATTGTTAATAATTTTCAATGATTACATATATTTAATTGTGAAATTACTCCCAACGTACATAGGGTGTTACGAGCACGTGGCAAAGAAGGGCTTTGGACCGAACAGGCTGTGGGGGAGAACACGCTCTAATGCGCTGGAAGATTGGGCGGGGGGCAACAAGGAATTTGGAGGGATTATGTCACTCGGTCAAGCGTACTTAAAAGCAGATATACGAGGGTTGTGAAGGACGAAGAGTGAACCATCCATCAGGAAACATCCCTCACTTGAGAATCTCACATCTCCAACCCCATTCAATATATTCCATGTTCCAGGGTCTAACCTTGCTGACATTAGGTCATTCACTCTCGCTTCTAGAACGTCACGAGGTTGTTTTAATTACCGATGATTTTCTTGTCGAGAATACAAATAAACATCTTCCAAACAGGCAACAACCATTTCCTTCCACTCTCTTTTCCCAACCATCAAACACGGTAAGTGATGTTGCTATAGAATACCAACTGCCTTTATCACAAGTAATGCCATAATTGTGACAAAAACAGTCGCCGTTTAATCCACGTGGAATGCACAACATAAAGTTCATCAGTCATAACCCTTCGCTTGCATCTCTCCAGTCCTATTCCCGGCATGCCCAAATTCTTTTTTTCAGTGTCCAGACGGGTTGTGAGGGACACATAGCCGCCTATATAAATGACACCGAGGACGCCTCCCCCGAGGGTAAAGGACAGGGCGTGCCGTTTTCCACTAATTTATGTCTAGCATCAAGGTTAAGATTGTGTGTATCTATATCTCCATTTTCCCACACACCTTCGTAACGTGGTGCTTAATAATCACAGGGAAAATACTAATTGTTCGGCTCTGAAGTTTCCTGTTCAGACGATGTCATTATATGAGAAAAACAAAAACCGCAGTTTAGTAATTTTTTCTGTTTTCTAGCAGATTATGTAGCCGTTGCTGCAGAATACTAGAGCGATTAATTCGTTGCAGAGAACTTTTAATATTGTACAGTGTTTAGGGTTTTCTTTGTGGCATAAAATAACACAAATACTCAATTTTCGGAAGCAGTACGTCCGCAGACGTAAAGTGAGACTACATGACATAGGAATATCCACAAATTTCTCCTGCGCAGGTCATCCGCGTTTCTTCAACCAACTGTCGTGCGGCCTGGACCTCGTCTCCATGGCGGGTGAGTGGCTCACGGCAACCGCCAACACCAACATGTTCACGTACGAGATCGCCCCCGTCTTCATCCTCATGGAGCATGTAGTCATGGAAAGGATGCGCGAAATCATCGGCTTCCAGGGCGGTGATTCTATACTCGCTCCAGGTGAGTGACATAACCTCAAGCACATCAAGCAGTAGAACTCTAGTATGTCACAAGGCCACGGAAGGTAGACCAATTACATGAAGGTGTGTCTTGTTACGTGTGATATTATTCACAGCCAGCACGATAAATGGTGTTTATTATTGTGGCTACATGTTTAGGTGTTGCTGGACACCATCAACAGGCCTCAGATATCAACTACAAATAAAGTTGCTTAAACCCTTAAAGAAGAAACTGAATTTGTTTCACTTAAAGACTCAGAGTTCACCGCGCAGTACACAATTTCCATCGCGGTTATAAAAATCAGTCAGTTCATGCTGTTTAGGCAACTAGTGGTTTATTGTTCTGAGATGCATACGAAACATATAAATACACTTTGTGGGCAGAATGCAAAAAAGTTTAATGTTAAACTTGGTGACACATTAAGTGAACTTTAGGATTTAAAAGGTTAATAAGCAAGAATATATTCCCAGTTCATGGGTTCATTCTTTCTATTCAAAGCTTTTTAATACCCATTTTGTATTTTTTTTTGCCGTATATTCTGTGATTTTAAAAACAAGGTGAACACTATTACGGACTTGAGAAGTTTTCCACTTGAATTCGATCATCCGAAGTTCTACACCACTTATTCAGCACTGTGTTCCTGTTATTTCTAAATCGTGTACTTCAATACATATAATCTTCGAGCCTCTGGCGTCATATAATAAAGCACTGTATACACACAGTCTCTCACTTGTCTGTGCACAATTGACAGAGTGGTTACTGGTCACTAGTTCTTACAAACAAAATAAGACCCCACCAACACCACACAATCGCTAAAGTCGACTTATTTTCATAAAAAAGCGAAGTTGTGAAAGTAGTTAAAGAAAGTGGAGAATTACAGAGAGAGTTTTAACTTAGAACGTGTGAGTTCCTTATCAAACACTAACCGCCACCCAACAGCTTGTTTGACTTCTATATTAGTTGTTTGGTTAACTCTATCGTAACCGCAGAGTCGTTCGAATAAGTCGAAGACAAACAATGGGTAAAACGTCTACTATATGGAGCCAAGCTTCAAGTTACGGAGTCCACAATAAGATATTCAATTGTTTTTATCCTGCACACAGATATACCTAGTTACGCTTTGTATAATGTGAGGACTGCAGATCCATCCTTCTGTTTGCAGGCGGCTCAATATCGAACTTGTACGCCTTCCTGGCAGCTCGGCACCGCATGTTTCCAGACTACAAGCAGAAGGGCCTCAGCTGCATACCAGGACAACTCGTCATGTACACCTCAGATCAGGTACGACGTGAGACATTTCTGCCTTCGTTAGTGATAGGACAGGAAAAATCGATTTATAAGAAAGCATCCGTTCGAGCCATATTCATGTTTGCACCGTGCATCAGTGATAATTGAACACTTTATTATCCAACTAATGCACAATATATAATATGTAGATACAATTAAAATTATAAAACATTTAAAAGTGCTCCAACATGTTTCGGATCACAGAGGATCCATCGTCAGGGAGCCTTGTACAGTGCTTGGCTAAAAATTACAAGAATAATTCTATCGTGTCCGTTGACATGGACAAGGTCGGTGTTATGGCAGCATATTCTGACCTGTTGTGCGTGTGTGTAGTTCACTGTATATGAAGGCAGTCCATATACAGTGAACTGCACACACGCACAGCGGGTCAGAATATGCTGCCATAACACCGACCTTGTCCATGTCAA
>Ga0123355_10008135_pt1 | contig 15833 bp, 16 predicted proteins | sample TergutEmb28metaG_3_FD_89872 | JGI IMG/M metagenome (GOLD analysis project Ga0123355, IMG submission 89872) | Embiratermes neotenicus P1 segment gut microbial communities from Petit-Saut dam, French Guiana - Emb289 P1 | ecosystem: Host-associated > Arthropoda: Insects > Digestive system > Gut ...
AAGACCACTGCTGCAAAACTAGCTGTTTCCACTGGAAGTATGCCGTCATTCCATGCAGAACATTCATTATTAAACGACTATGACGGAACAGAGAACGCTTTACTTGCTACTTTACTTGGTAACAGAGGTTTTTGCTGCTGCTTTGATGAAGCTAACATGAGTGCAAGCAAAGATTTCAGTAATTTTATTTACCGTCTTGCTAGTGGGCGTGGTAAAAGAAGATTGACAAAAGATGGTGCGCAGAAGGATATTGAGACTTATTCAACGGTAGTTATTTCTACTGGTGAAAAAAACTTGACCAGAGACAGTAATCAGAATACAGGCAAAGAAATTCGAGTATTAACATTTGACTCTATGGCATGGACTGAGGACGCAGCCCATGCCGAGGCAGTAAACGTATTTGTTAAAGATAATTATGGTTGGACTCTCTATTATTTATCGAAGTATTTATTAAAACTTGGGATAGATAATGTAATGGAATGTTACGAGAAAAACCGAATGATATTTTTAGAAAAATCACTTGTTAAGGATAATTTCACAAGTCGTTTGTCGGCAAAATACGCATTTATTTTGACTGCTGTTGAATTATCAAACCGTTGTATGGATTTGGAATTACCATATGATGCAATATTAGAAACATTATTAGAACATGAAGCCCAAACTATGGATAGCAGAAATATTGAGCAAAAAGCATATGATTATTTGCTAGAAATGTATTCTGTGCATAACGAGAAGTTTAATGAAAACGATGGTAATACTGGATTTGGGATTAAAAAGCCACCAATTCCTAAAGAAATATGGGGAAAAGCTATAGCACAAAATGAACCATATCTCTTAGTAGATGGACGTAAATGTATCGAAATAGTGTATTTTGCCAAAGAAAGATTCCGTGATTTATTGAGAAAGGGCAACTTCGAAGAACCTAGCGTTGTTATAAAGAAATTAAAACAGCGACTATGGTTAGACCATGACAGCGATAGAGATACACGCACTCGTAAGATTACATCTAATGGCGTGTCCATTGATGTATATGCTTTACGTGTATTTGAGAATCCGAATTGTGAAGATGAAAAAGAATTACAAGAACGTAAGCAGCAAGCTAGAGATAGAGTTAGAGAGATAAGGGCAGAAGCTAGAAAGAAAAAGCCTGCCAAGAAAGCGAAAAAAAAAGTTACTGTCGAAGATTCAGATTTTGACGATAGCTTTTTAAACGATATTGACCCCGAATAATGACGGGGTGATTACCGAACTTTTTATATCGGTCGGGGCGAGAATTGTATTGTCTAACAGTGCAATTCTCCCTACAACCCCGAAACACCGCAAGGTATATTACAGCTTTATATATTAGAGAATTGATATTGCTGAAAAATGGCACTATGTCAAATTCGCATGGTAAACCCGTTTTAAGGTCGGTGCTGCCAAACTCCAAACCATCGGAGGATTCTACAGACCAACAAAGCCCAATTTGCTTGTTCCTCACGGCTTTTGGATGGTTTCTATTGTTGTTGACTAGCAAAAAACTGACCTTTCCTTGTTTTTTCGTTTCGTTTTTCTGACTCTGGTTTTGGCGACGCTTTCCTAGCCATTCCAGAGTTTTATTTTTCAGAGAGGAGTGGTTTTTGTGCAAAAGGCAAGTCTTTCCTCACTGCCTGACGTTTTGGACGCAAGGGATGTCGCAAGTGTCCTGGGGATTGGCTACACGAAGGCATTACGAGTAATTCGCTATGGCGGTATGAACTATATTCGTATTGGATGTGCATATCGTGTTAGCAAAGATAATTTTATCCAGTGGCTTAATTGCAGCAAACCAACACAAATTAATTTTGATTAATTTTAGCAATATGGGAATGGGATTGAGATGCTTACAATTCCATTCCCTTTTTATATATCACACATTTTACATTAAGGGGTTGATGACATGGCTCAAGGCGTTCACGTTCGTAAACGTGATTGTAAAGACGGTCATTCATGGCAGATTATTATTGAGCAATCTCCATGTCCTAACACTGGTAAGCGACAAAGGGTATATAAGTCGGTATCAGGCGTTACAAAGAAACAAGCTGAAAAGATTGGTAGGGATATGTTGAGTGACATTGAAAACGACACTTATATCAAAACCAATTCTATTACAGTCGAGAAGTATTTTATGGAGTGGTACGAAACATATATCGCTCCACAGAAGTCACCTACTACAGCAGCAACGTATCTGTACAATATTCAATCGTATATCTTCCCACGATTTGGAAGCCTAAAGCTACAGAGCCTTACCACGTTAGAGATTCAGAAGTGGATTAACGATTTGTCTGTTACGTCTCCACTTAGAGACAGACCATTATCACCAAAGACCATTCGTAATTTATATATGAATCTCAATGCTGCATTGAAACGTGCTGTTATCTTAGGTTACATTGTAAAGAATCCTGCTGCTAATGTAGAACTTCCGAAATGTAGGCAGTATAAGGCTGATGTATATTCGGCTGATGAATTGCAGCAGCTATTTGAGGTTGCCAAGGGTACAGAACTCGAAATAGGTATCATGCTTCTTGTATGCCTTGGGATTCGTAGGGGCGAACTTATGGCATTAACCTGGGCTGATATTGACTTTGAAAAGAAGTTGGTGAACATTGACAAAAATACTGTTAAAGTCAAGAAAGGTCAATCAGTCACAAAAGACCCTAAATCTGAATCTGGACGTAGGGTTATCGAAGCACCAGACGTATTGATTAACTTCTTGCGACAAGAGAAGGTTGCATACCTTGAACGTAGATTGCGTTATGGTGCTGATTATCACAACAGAGACCTTGTTATATGCCAATCAAACGGAAAACCCTACGAAGTTGATTATTATACACATAAGTTTCAGCAGTTATTGAAGGCGCATGGGCTGAAAAAGATTAGGCTTCACGATTTAAGACATAGCCATGCCACTTATATGTTACGTCTTGGTGTGAATGTGAAAGCTATGCAGAAACGTATGGGGCATAGTACCTTTAGTACAACGATGGATACGTATTCGCACGTACTTGACGACATGGGGCGTGAAGCTGCCGATACCCTTAACACTGGATTACAGTCTATTGTCGCTAGTCCTAAGAGTAAGATGTTTTAGGTTCTGTTGTATGGGCGGGGGTATTGTTATATGCAATGCTCCCGCTATAATAGAACGCAACTACACTATATTTTTTTTGAAAGGATTTGATTATATTGAATACTCGCCTAAGACAATTATTTATGGAAACTGAATTAGGGATAATCAGTAAGGATTTATGGTTTCACAACTTTAATAATAGTGCATTTACTATCACAGGTACAGAGTTAGAGTCACGTTTAAAGCAGTTAGTGGATGATTTTGAAGCAGGATGCGAAAACGTACTTTGTGACCGTGCATTATCTCGTTATCTCAACGCTACTGTTTTATATTTAGAGCACGAAATAAACGATTCTATTTATACCAGTATTGAGGACATTTTCAACATTAAAAGAAATGATTTTCTTAAAGCGTCATACTGTACTACGCTTCATACTGACACAGAATCTTACATTATTGTAGCTATTAGTGGTGTTGTTGGCGGTGGAGATGCAGACAGTGAATTTCATATGTTAAACACTTGCATAGAGACTCAAGCTAACTGGTATTACTATGAGGTGCAAAGTTATTCAGAAGAAGAGTACCCTTATTGCATGGAGTTGAGAGATGGTGATAGAGATTTTGACGTATTTGAATCTTTTATAAGGCAAATATACATTTTATGCTGACATTGGTATGTTGCTAGTCCTAAGAGTAAGATGTTTTAGATTCTGTTGTATGGGCGGGGGTATTGCTGTATGCAATGCTCCCGCTATAATTGAATGTAACTACATTGTATATTTTTTTTTGAAAGGATAGTAGATAGTATGTCAAAATTAAATGAATTGATTAACAGTAGTGCATGGCAATTACTTTGGTTTAATAATCCAGATATTGATGTTGTTATTACCGACAAGAAAGCTGAAAATCGTATACGCCAACTATGTATGGAGGCAACTCTTGAACTTAAAAAAGGATTGCTCAATGACTCTGTTTTAACAAATATGTTAGGTTATTATGTCTTTTATATGCAAAATGGAAAATACAAACAACTTGTGAATCATATCAACAAAATGTGTGGATTATCTATTGATATGGACGTATCTGTATTGAAACTCACTACGGATAATTATGTGTATATAATTGCAAAGCATATTAATTGTCCTATAAAGCATTTAAGTGATTCCCCATCTGCTCAATCATTCGTGCAACAAGACGATTATTATTATATGCGCACTAACAAGAGTCCATCATTATTACAAGAAGATGAAGAATTTAGCTTAATCAGAGAATTGTACGAATGAATCTATGTAACAACAGTGGTATTATTCCTAGTGTTAAAGATGTTTTAGGTTCTGCTGTATGGACGGGGTAACACTGGAGACAGTGTTGCTCCTGTTTTTTTGGCTGTGCTGACCGTCTTGTCCAACCTTTCTTGGGATTTGGTTTCTTTGGGCTTCCCAGTGGACGACGTTCTGGAAGGTGTTCCCATGCCGACAACGTGCCGAGGTTCTTGTTTCTTGCGTTCGTGGTCTGGTGGTGCGTCCTTCTTTCTTGCTCCTGTGCTTTGCTCAACCTTCTTTTATCGAAAAACATCTTGAAAACTGGGGGCTACCTGTGTTATTCTTAATGCAGGGATATTAACGTGATTTTACAGATTGGGGATATGGTCATGACTAAAGCTACAGAGATAATCCGAACGATTCATTCAGAAATTGATATTGCTGAAAAGCATGTATGGTTTTTGAATAAACCAAATTTTGATATTGTAGTTACAGATAAAGAAGTTATGAAGCAAGTAGATTCGCTATATAAAGAAGCAGCTAAGGAAGATGAACAACGCAGAAAATATAATGAGTTATCTTCAATAGAAAGAGCAAGACTTGAAAAGAGCGCAGTAGAAAGATTAGACAAAAGAATAGTTTTGCTTGACCTGGTTCTGTCTAATTACTTAAATGCTAATGTTTTGTACATAGTACAAGACGTAATTAGACCGTTGCTTAATTTGATTGACAAGGATATTGACGCAAATACCTGTCCAATTGTAAGATTGAAATTCAAGAACAAATTTTACATCATAACTGAGGCAACTAAGGCTATTCACAAATATGGTGATGTTAAACTTGAATCATGTTTGTATGCACAAAGAAACTATTATAAATCTGAAACTTATGTTGATGATGAAAGTTTTTTTGAAATGACAGAGGAGGAAGTTACAGTTGAAGGTGTAACTGCATTTTCTGATTACAATCCAAAAATTGCTGAGTTTCTTGCTGGGTATATATACCGCCATTTAAGGAAGTTACACTATTCGATTGAGTCTGTTTAGCTTTTCTGCTGTTTTTGTTTTTTGAGGTCAGTTTGGGGCGGGGTTCTGGTTGGTGTTCTTCTCTCTCCAAAACTGCCAGTTTCTCGTTTATCGTGTTTTTTTCTGGCAAGGTTTTTGACCCAGGCAGCTTGTTTTTGACGTTGTTGGTGGAACTGTCCAAGCAAGTTTTCAGACCTGCCCGTCGGCAAACCGTCGGCGACACAAATGTCAGACGTTCCGCTTTTGTTGGTTTTTCTCGATTTCCGAACACAGGTTCGGGCTTCTTGAAAACCGTTTGGGGGCAACCCCGCAAGGGTTCGAATCCCTTACTCTCCGCTTCTTCTCGAAGCCAGTAAATTTGCGGATTTACTGGCTTTTTGAATTAGAATCCCCGTTGTACTTTTGGGCGTTTCGGCTGTTTTTTAGCTTAGATGTTTGCCCAAAACCTTGTTTTTGCCCGATATTACAGGCTTTTTTGGGATTAGCTGTTTGGTGCTTCATTTATTACTTCTTCATTGCCTTGTGCAAGGGAAGTTTCCCCTATCCAAGACATAGCCCCCGCCGTTGCGTGTTTGGCTGAAAAATCCAAATGTGCATAGATATTGGCAGTTATAGCAAAGTCACTATGCCCCAACCAGTCTTGAATCTGTTTAAGCGGTACATTGTTTGCAAGTAGCAACGAAGCGCAACTATGGCGTAAGTCATGGAAGCGTATGCGTCTAAAACCGTTGCTTTCCATAAACTTAGGGAACATAGACGAAAGATAGTCGGGTTTAATCCTGTTGCCGAGTGCGTCCGTGTAGATGTAAACGCCCTCTTTCTTATTGTAGGATTTTCCGCACAGCTTACGGTTACGTTCTTGTTCGGCCTGTATCTCTAACAGCTTGGTACGAATGGCGGGAACAAGGGGAAGTGTTCTAAAACTGGATTTCGTTTTGGTGGTATCGCCAGCAACCATTACCTTGTGTCCGTCTACGTTTGCAATCGTGACGGTATGCTCAATGGTGATGGTATTCGCTTCAAAATTGATTGATTCCCAGCGAAGCCCGATAACCTCCGACCTGCGAAGCCCGTAAAACGCTCCAAAGATAACGCCTAATTCCAGCTTATGCCCCTTGACTGCCTCAAACAGTTCCACCGTTTCAGATTGCTTTAAAAACTTGCCTGTGTATCTGTCCGGCTTGGGACGCTTAACCTTTCCCATCACTGAATGAGGGATATAATCCTTTTCCACGGCATACTTCAAAGCCTTGCTGATGTTGGCGTGAAACTTGTGGACAGTCATAGCCTTTACCCGCTTTAACTGCTCGGCGTAAAATTTGTTAATGTCATTGGCGGTCAATTCCTGCAACAAAATCCCTTTGTCACGAAAATATGGTGCAATAGCTTTCTGCACATTCATTTGATAGCCGCCAAAGGTAGTTAATTTAACCTCATGCCGAATAACTTCAAGCCATTCTTCCAAGAAGTCGGCAAAAAGCATTTCGTCCGGGCTTGGTTTGTCATGCTCAGTGCGGTTTACAATAATCTCATGTTCTTTCCGCACCTTGCGTAACATATCCTCGGCACGTTTTGTATTACCTTTAACACCAAGCCCTGTAGATATGGACTTGCGACACCGTTTCAAACTTTAGATTCTGGCGGTCAATGCGCCGTTCCCCTGCTGCTTGCCCTTATTCAAAGCCACAGTTGAGCATTAGCACTTGATGTTGTATATTCAATTGTAAGAAGGATGGAAAGTTCCTTCTATTTTACTTATTGCTTACCTTTTTTCGATTTGACAACCAACATTTTTAATTTTTCTAAAATTTTTTTCTTTTGCTTATTTATATACTGCTTGGAAACCCCATATAACGTGGCTATTTCCTGCTCTGTCTTACGCTCGTCCGATAGAAATAAATCTTCAATCAGCCGCCGTTCGCCACCTTGTAATGATTTGACAGCTACAGCCAATTGCTGTAGATAAATGCCGTTTAGAGCATCTGCCTCTGTATTGTGGGATGGGTCTGCAATTGTATCGCAAAGAAACACTTCCACATCATCGTTTATAAATTCAACCCAATAATCTAGCGACAAGACTGCGACTGCATCTTCAAAGGCATATAAGTATGAGCTATGGTTTTGTTCCCTTTTCCAGTCAAGATATTGCTCTAGGGAACACTCAATTTTGCATGTGCCTAAGTCTACGAAATGTCTGCCACTGCCTAACGGGGAGTTTATGAACTCATAGAACTGCTTGCCGTTCATCTTTATCCATTCCGTTGTACTACCAGGGGTTTTCATAATCCAATATGATTTTTTCATTTTGTACCTCCGAATTTTTGGTGTAATGGGGAAACCAAAAATCGGGGTGGCGAACGGGCGCAAAGGCGCATCATTCCGAAAAACATAAAGCACTCCTTCCACGATTTGCGTGAAGCGGAGTGCTTTTAACGACATGAAAAAAGGCCGCAGTAAAGCGTTGTGAGTTATCCTTTATGAAAGCTCAATTGGATAATCTCACGTTCCGCTTCACTAATCGGCCTTGAATAGTCATGTGCGACCTTGTTGTACACCAAGGCGGCAGAATCATAATCTCAATCGAATGTGAATTTAGTAACTGCTCTTATGGCAGATACCGATATATTTGATTTTACTTTGCTTTGTGCTGTGAAGAGCATGTCCACAATGCACGGATTTTCTTATAGCTGTGCCTCCTATAGATTTATTGAGAAAAAACTCCCTCTACTTATAAGGACAGTTAGAGGCGATTTTTCACCCCTGTAACACAAATGAAATATTTTCGATATACAAAAAAAGCACCCTGTGGGTTGCTTACTTCCCGTGGACGCTTTTACAATAGCCTATTAAATTAGATTTTTTTCAGAAACTCCAACAGCGTTTCTTTTTGTTCTGCCGTCAATGAATCCCATGTGATTAGCATATCTCGCTGAGTATCGCTTAACTCAACAGCTTCGCCGCCTTGGGCGAAGAACTGAGACAGCGTTATCCCAAAGCCGTTACAGATAGATTCTAACGTGGGTATCGTTGGCAGATTATTTCGCCTAAACAGGTTGTTTAGGGAATTTTCCGATATTTCGGCTTCCTTTGCCAGCCTGTAATTGCTCCAGCCGCGCTCATCGCGCAAGGATTTTATTCTCTCCAATATATCCATTTCCTTGTATCCCTCCATGAAACAAGAATACACTTCACGAGATTTGTAAAATACACTACATTAGTCTTGTATATAGGTGACTAATGACGTATAATAATGTGTATGGTGAAGTGTATTTGAAGATAGTTTCCCAAAGTAGACTTAGGGAGCTTTCCTCAAAAAAAGACGGCTTCGAGAAAATCCCGAAACCGTCCATGATGTGTAAGCTATTTGTTGAGCAGTATTTCCAAGGCGTTAAGAGCGCGTTCTATTGTACGAGCAACAGTCGCAATACTTACGCCTTCTAAATCAGCAATCTGGCTATAGTTCAGCCCTTTGATATAGTACATGAGCAGCCTACGCCGTTGTAATTCAATCAATTTATCAATAGCTGCATAAAGCCGGTTGTAAGTGTCTATCTTAATAACATGGGCAGCGGTGTCCTTTTGTGGTTGTACGTGTAGAGTGCCTAATTCGTCCACGTTTTCCACGAAGTCCAGATACCGTCTGTCCTCTCTTTTTTGGGAACGGGCTTGCCAGTCAAATTCTTCTAAAAATTCTTTGACAGGAATGGGAACATCAATGTGAATCTGCTTCCCGTTGGAGAGTTCGTACATGATACCCACCAAGAAAACTGGTCGTTTGTCTTGCGGTGAGCTGTTCTCCCGCCAGCTCTGCTTGTTGAGAAATAACATGAAGGGTAAGGGGGCCATACTTTAATATATCCAATGATTTTTGTGCGGCTTTAAGCTGTTTTTCTATTCGTGCGAGCAAAATATTAAAATCATATGGTTTTGTGATATAATCCTCGCCGTCGCGCCTTAAACCTTCTACAACATCGTCGCTGTCAGCACGGGCAGTCAAAAAAATGACGGGGGCTGTAGTACACAAGCCGGTTTCACGCATATGGGTTATGAAGTCCAGGCCGGAGCCATCCGGCATGTTTATGTCAAGCAAAATCAAATCCGGCGTGTTGCTGTTAAGGATTTTTTCCGCTTCCAGAAGCGTGGCGGCGGCCATAACATCGTAGCCTTTTATCTCTAAAAATTCCTTGTTTGAAAGGACAAAACCCATATCGTATTCTACCAGCAGAATCATTTTTCTCACGTTAATTCCCCCCTATTTTTAGTGTAAAGGTCATAATTGTGCCTTTTCCTTTTTCACTGCTGACGGTGATACTCCCGCCGTGTGCTTCTATTATGTGTTTTGAAATATATAACCCCAAGCCTGTGCCGGAAGGATTTTTGTCAGATTTTGGCTTCGCTGTGGTATAGCGGTCAAATATGCTGCCGATTCTTTCTTTTGGGATGCCCTCGCCTGTGTCTGCAACGGATATATGTATAAATCCGTCTTTGTTTTCCGCTGATGCTGATATTGTAATAATTCCCTCGCGGGTAAAACGGTTAGCGTTTGCCACTAAATTGAGTAAAACTTGGCGGATGCGCTCTCGGTCACAGTACACAGAGTAAGATGGCCCTTTTGGTAGGTTGAGGGTAAGCTCATTGTTGTTTTTGTTAAGCACCGGATAAAAAGTATTCATGGTATCTTGTATCAGAGCTACGGAATCAACGGGGGCAAAATTCATACTCATGCGCCCTTCTTCTATACGGGTAATATCCAAAAGTTGGTTTACCATAATTGCCATACGTTCGGTTTCGGATGTTATGCGAAACATTTTATCTGTTATGTATACATCTTTGGATACGGCTTCTTCCGAATGAAAACGTGCAAGCTGCGCATTGTTTGATATTATGCCAAGGGGAGTTTTCAGCTCGTGGCTGACCGTTGCCAAAAATTCTGTTTTCATGCGTGATAGGGTTTCAAGTGTGGTATTTTGGGTAATGATGCGTTGCCTTTGCAATTCGTCTTTGCGGCGTTGCTTGTTGGCCTGGGCAAGCTCTGCCTCGGTACGCTTAAAATAGAGGGCAAGGGCAATGGTGTTTATGAAAATGAAAACAATATTACCTGCTTGGGTGTAATTAACCACCGCTTGGGGTGTTACAGCACGGATAACAACCTCTGCCATACCAAGCAAGAAATTTGCACCTGCACCAGAGATTATCAAGACGTATTCAAGATGTCGCTTTTGCTTATCAATTTTCATAGCCCATATCATATTAATTATTAAGCCTACGATAATCAGCACTGTAGTTACGTTGTAGACTGTGTTAAACCGGGAATATACGTCCGGGGTACTTAGAAGCATAAAAACAGCGTGTACGCCCAATAGTCCCAGCATGATTTGCAAAAATCGTTTGTTAAGTTCGCCTGAAAACATGGCGTTAAGATAAAGAGTAAGGGATACTGACATGCCCGTAGTAAATAGGTAGGCAATCAGATAATCAATCTGCCAGTCCATACCGGGTACTAGAGTGGCTATCAGCCTGTTGTCTATGCCGATGGTACGCATGGCTATCATAAAACAGTAGAGGGCAAACCATAAAAACCGCATTTGGTTTTTGAAAAACAGGAAAATACCCAAGTTTAAGAGTGCCGCCATAGTGGTAATACCCGCAAGGAAACTGACCCGCACATGGGATAAAGCTAATCTGGTGGTGATGTGGTACTGTTCGCCAAAATATAAGGCGTTAAGCCGCCCACCGTGGGCAAGTACAAAGCCGGAACGCTGGATGATTATTTCCGTTGGCTCTGCACTTGCCACAAAGTAAGCGGTAAAGTAAGCTGTGCCGGCAGTCATATTTTCGTAACTATCGCCGGGTACGCCTACTTCTATTAGAATTTCGCCATTTACCCACAGCCGCATTGCGTGGGTTGCGCTGTAGCCGGATATGCCGTAGATTGTGCCGGGGTTTAGGTTGGTAAGAGTTAGGCGGTAAGTGGCATAGCGGTCTGTGCCTTCTCGAATGAAGGCGTTTGGGGAGATAACTGCCAAGCCTTGGGAGAAGTTAAAGCGGTTAAGGTCGGCGGCGTTGTTTATGTATTTTGCATTGCTATGTGTCAGAAAAAGCGCAGCGGCAAATACGGCGGCTGTGAGCAATAGATAAATGCATATACTGTGTAGTTGGCCGGGGTTTTTATCCATATTCTCCCTCTTTCCGCTTGTTTTGCTCGCCTCGTTTTCTTAGTTAAAAAGCGGCAAAGGCTCGGAGTACAGCCCTTGCCGCCTTATTTTTCGTAACAGTCGCTTCTGTTCGGTAAGACAGAAGCCCCTGCTACTAATTCGGTATTATCTCAACCGTCCGTGTTTCAGCGTCCCAAGTTACGATTGCGCCGAAAAACTCGCTGACAAAGCGTAATGGAACCATTGTTCTGCCGTTCATAAGCTGTGCGGGTACATCCATGCCTAGTGCTGCCAATTCTGGAGTCATTTCACCTATACCGAATGATAAGGTTTCACCATTCATGGTTATATAAACGGTTAGTGGCCTATCTTCTGTTTGCGATGTCCAGTCTACTTCCGCGCCCAAGGCATAAGCTACGAAGCGCACAGGGACTAGGGTACGGCCATCTTGGATTACCGGCATTACGTCCATTACCTGTACCGGTGTGTTATCCGCTAGGTCGGTGATGTTGAATGAATCCAAGCCCAGCGAAAGCCTTCTTAGCGTCTGCACGTAGGTTATTGTGAAGTCGCCGCAGATTTGTGATTCAAAGATGAACAAACCTGTTGCCCTGTCAAATCTGCCGCCTAGTATGGTTCCGTCTGGACTTATGGCAACTAGCCTGTAGGTGTTGATACCTTCAAGGTTTATGCCAAAGTCTGCTAGTGACACTGCTACGGCGTAAGGTACAGGGGTTACTTGGATGATTTCGCCGCCTATGGTGATGCTGACATTTACTGTTAGGAAGTTACCTGCGGCTATGTCGGCTTCACTGCCCAGTGTTGCATTTATGGATACTGATACATCTTGCAAGTTATTCATATCCACAAGGCCGCGAAGAAGTTCATCGGGGATTATTAGGGTAACGCCATCTTCTTCTATTACTATATCCGCATCGCGCTCCATCAGATAAATTAGTTCTTCTTCTCTGATGGCTGTAAACCCGCATGAAGAATAAGAAAAAACATGCGTATGCAAAATCCCGCAAAAATCTAGTAAACCGTGTTGTTATCACCCTTTCAAGCATCGCACAAAAATCATTTCTCATTCTTCATGCGGATTAAAAAAGTCCACACCTTGCCATACGGCGGTTAAAGTGTGGACTTTTAATATTTCCGTTTAATTTTTTAAAAAACTGTTTAGATCCTGTTTAATCAAGGTTTAGCTGGCACTCAGGCAACACACCTGCATTCCAATTAATGGAAATAGCCAAGGAAGTAAAGCCAAGGAAGTAACTTTTTAGTTCCTTGGCTCAAAAACCCTTATTATATGCGCCACTCAAACCACGCTGTATTCATTACAACAAAAAAGCGTAAAAATGCCTATAAAAATTTTGCATACTTTTTACTCAAAAAACTATCAACAATACTTTTCAAATTTGCGTGCCGACACGCATCCGGCAGTGAGAGATTACTACTTTTTTTCTACATAAATTTTGAGGTATGGCTTCTTGGGCTTGTCCACCCATATTTCGGTAGCCACTTCATATGATGTAGCGTATTGTTCAGTAAGATACTTTAAGATTTTTAGGCTTCTTTAATTTTAGGTTCGCTATTTTTTGATGATGTCTCCTTTGCTTCAACTTCCACATAGTAACTATAGTCATTAACATGTCTGCTCAATTTTCGGATTTCATGATAAGCAGAGCTATTAAATTCATCACCTCCAGTATATTTTCCATGAATATCAACCATCTTCTGTAATACTTCGTTATTTGGTGGTATAAGTTCAAAATCGTATCTAACCCATAGTTCTAATATACGTCTCTTCAAACCTAATGCTAACAATTCTTCAGCCCATTGTTTAATATGCAAATCGCTTTCTTTTTCTATTTCTCTTTTTTGAAATTCTTCATCGTTTGTTATAAATTCGCTTTCTGCCTCTACTAAAACCAATAAAGATTTATGAAATAGATCGTCCAATTGTTTCAATGCATCCCTTGCTTTTTCGTTAATCATAATTTTATCCTCCTTTTTGCCTTCAACCAGCCGCAAATGTGATTGTGGCTTTTCTCCCATTAACAAACTATCAGTTGTAACATCAAAATATTTAGCTAATTTAACAACAGCATCCAATGATGGTTTTTGTTTTCCTTGTTTCCATTGCGTAACAACCCCATTTGTCAAAGGAACTTCCCTTGTTAATTGAGCCGCCGTAATATTGCGCTGATCCATAAGATCAATAATGCGTTCTACTAAATCCATGAATCATCACCTCCTATAAAATAATTAGAGAAATCTCAAAAATACACTTGACAATTAGAGAAATCTCAATTACAATATAACCATAGTCATTTCCAGAACACAAAAACACCCCCCTTAGCGTTAACAACTAATCTTGCTTTGACAACAAAATTATACCGTTAGCTACGGGGGGATACAACAACTAAGGTTATAAAAAATAGATAAAAACGGCTATAAAGTTGAATTTATCATAGTAAAATTTCAACAGATTTTGGAAGAAGTCCAAACGAGCAGATCAGAAACATCAGCAGTTGAATTTATAGAAAACGGCGATTTTTACGAAACGCCATTGCATTATAAACCCCAAGATGGCGAAAGTCTTATATATGACGATTTACCCACTGCCCTATCTATGATAAAGCCAAAATGGGATGGCGAACGCTGGATTGAGACAGCAGCTACAGAAGAACTTGCGACCATAAAAAGATCTGTTTCTCCTAGCAATGAAGTTATATCACTTAGTTTACTAGAAGAACGAATAGCAAAACTTGAATCAACTGCCGGAACTTTTAAATACTTAAAGAACTTAAAAAATTGGTGCGTAAATCTATACAAGCCCCTGATATCCAAGGATTAAGGGGCTTGTATAATTAAGAAATCAGGTGAGATATGGATAAAAAAGATGGAAAAACTAAACAAAGGTGTAAAAACAATAAAAATAGGAATCCAAATGTATCAATAGATCCAAGTGCTTTATATACCCCTAATCCGAATTTTCGTAACGCATACATAACAGAAAATCGGATATATAAAAACCCTGATAATCCGGATATCAGCCCTTATGATATAGCGTTTGCGACTACTTTAATACAGGCTGTTGTTGATGCAGAGACGGGCAAAAGCTTGGAAGAAATCCTTGAAAGTATTGGAGATATAGACATCGACCTTAGCAATCTTGATGTTCCTGTATCAAGTCGTGCTCCGGCTAATACAGCACTAAGCACTGCTGTATGGAATAACGCAAGAGCAGCCGCACTTGATCAGATCACTGCTGCAAGAATGGCTAATTTAGATGCAGCTATAAGCAGCCGTGCCGCCGCTAATATCGTGGGTGCAATGAATGCAACAAGTGCAACGGCAGTCAATGATGTTACTACACTTATGGGTTATGCTAAAGGTATTTTAGCTCATTTGCTTACAAATCTTGCTACTGCAAGAATGTCTAATTTAGATGCATCGATAAGTAGCCGTGCTCCGGCTAATACATCTTTGAGTAATAGCATATGGACAGATGCTTTAGCCTCAGCCCTATCCGCTCTTTCCACCGGAGGAACTGCTAGAGTTAATATAAGGGTTCAGAGGGGAAGAATTGCTGCCCCTGCGTCAACGGATCCTATAGATATAACAATATCTTCTGTTGTTATGTCCAGGAGCTTCGTTTTACTGGATTTTACACATGGAAGCACAAACAACACAAATGTGAGTATTCAACTTCAATCATCAACAAACGTAAGAATTCATAGATCCGGATCTACTGCTTCAGCTCTGGGCACTGTTAGTTGGCAAGTTATCACATTTGATTAGGGAGGAGCTTATATGGTTTATTATGCGCAAAAAAATAGTGAAAATGTGATAATAGGAATAAGCGAATTGTCTGATGAGGTAGATGACAAGCGTTATGTTAAAATAGATACCCCTGACGATTCTTTAATAGGTCAACTCTATCAAAATGGTAAATTCATTCCTGTTAAATGTTATGCTATTCTGGAAGAAAACACTGTTACAGAAATTATTTCTATCCCGGAAAATGCACCAATGCCACTAAGTGATGCAACTATGGTGGAAGTATTGCGAGAAGAAAGTTATTCGCTAATCGGCACAAAATATGTTGATGGTAAGTTTGTGCAACCGAATCCACAACAAGATCAAATATCTGCATTAACAGATAAAGTAAACAGCATGACTCAAGCACTTGAAGATCTGATTTGCATGTACAAAAATGATAAACAAACTCTTTATTATAGGCTAAAAGAAAAAATTAAAAAACAGCTTAAAATCAAAGAAAAGAATGGAGATATAC
>Ga0123355_10008136_pt1 | contig 15831 bp, 9 predicted proteins | sample TergutEmb28metaG_3_FD_89872 | JGI IMG/M metagenome (GOLD analysis project Ga0123355, IMG submission 89872) | Embiratermes neotenicus P1 segment gut microbial communities from Petit-Saut dam, French Guiana - Emb289 P1 | ecosystem: Host-associated > Arthropoda: Insects > Digestive system > Gut ...
CCCGTGGGTTTTTGGTTTAAAGCAGGGTCTTGACTGTCGCTACTTCTATGTCAACCGCCGTGATAAAGAGACACTTATACCAATCATCGCCCGGGAATGTGCACAAGGATCTGTTATTCATTCTGACGAGTGGCCGGCCTATTCTACTGTAAAGTCTCTTGGATTCATTCATAGCACTGTCCCCATCAGGAAAATTATGTGAATCCTGCTTCTGGAACAAATACACAGGGTACTGAGCGCTCATGGTTGGATGCGAAAATAAAGATATTAAGAAAGATGAGAGGGACAACTGAAGGGTTGCTGCAGTCCCACCTTGACGAATACTGCTACCGAGTGATGAGGAAACAATCACCGAACTTGTTAATTGGTTTCCTTAATGATGTAAAAAGTGTGTATCGTTGAATACATTTTATATTACTTATATGTAGCGAATAAATTTTATATTAGTTATATGTAGCGAGGAAATGGCTGTACAAAATCTACGCTAATGCAATCTTTTGGATGATCCCAAAGACGCTGTGGTGAATTGTGAGAAGTGTGGAAGTGTTATGCAGAAATCCGAAATCTCTGACACAGTAGATCACATATTGGAAGAGCACCACTCTTTCTTCTTCAACATCATTTCAGAATTTTTTGACAATCAAGTCTCAATCACTCTTAGCGAACATATTCTCACATTGCACTAGTTTTGGTGTTAAAATGACTTGTGGTGAATAAAACTCACATAGAGAGTATTCAATGTAAAACACAGGAAGCTCACTAAATGCACAAACCTGTGCACAGAATCTATATTAATCTTTTGGCGCTCGAATTATTTTTTTTTTAAATTTTAGCACATCCTGTATATAAAACGTGAATAAAACAGGAACCAAATGTGTTAGAATTACGAAACAAACTGCATTTTGAAGAGGAAAAAACGGAGAGTATATACCATGTTTAAAATATTCAGTACCTGTATTTGTTGAATAAATATATAAAATGCAATGTTTAGAGGTTAACGGTGCGGTACGATCACTATAGGGGTCGTTAGGCGTCAGAGGGTTAACTATCTGTGACATGTAATGTATAGCCTGTTGCAGCTGGTGATTGACATAGGCTCCATCAACTCTCAGACATGCCTCACATCTGGAGACCAAACCGTTTGAAGTTCTTGTCTAGAAACTGCTTATACTGCATGGCTGATAATTTCTTTAAGTTCATCCTCTTCTGTGTATGGATTATCTGCCCATCAGTACCTGTTACTCTGAATATTTACATGGCCATGTATGTAACACCATGCCACAGTATCATAGAACTAAGTTACAAAATCACTCTCTTGTAAAGGAGTCTCTATCCTGGAGTTTTCATATAACTGTAAATTTGTACTGTTTCAAACAACACAATTTTGTAGCTGTATGTACAGATGACTTAGATACACTGGTTTCCTGGGATAACTATCTTCATGGTTTGCATAAAGGTGGTTAAAATCTTACTTCAACATCATCGATGTTCCTTCTGAAAGAATATGTGATGTTCACTTCTGCTTTTTCTTTAACAACAAACCTGTTATTCTAAAGCTGGTCATTCACCAGTCACTATATTGTTGATTTTGAAGTGGTGGAAACAGCAGAACACTGACTGCCAAATGCCATAACACTTTTCATAGGATTTCTTCCTTACATAGGTTTCTACAGTTGGAAACCTCTATATTACACCGTGTTTCACATTCATGCACGAAAGGAAGCTGACTGCTAAATTTGCCATGATTTGTATAAGGTTTCTTTCTCACATAGGTTTCTACAGTAAAAACCCTCTGTATTACACTCTGCTTCCCACATGAACAAAAGCAAAAATTTATGTCACACTACCACCCACCCTCCCATGTTACACTACACTTCATATTCAAGAACTACAAAAATAGGTTACATTTGCTGCACCCAGCTACGAAACTGGATTGTGTTAGAGCTTTCCAATGAATCATATTGTAACTAAATGCACTGTAATAAAACTAGCAGGAATGAATAAGAGAGTCTGATAACAGAATAGATGGTTCAGTTTTCACATTCAAATGAATGCACAGAAGAAAAGCATGACATCAAAATTGCATGGAAGTGCGTTATAAGGACTGCAGGGCTACTCATAAATTCATTTTGACACTTGAGTAAAATTGACCTTAAAATGAACTGGTTTCAGTAACATTTATGAGGAAGTCCATATCAAAACAAGACTCAGAAAAATACTGGTGAATGTAATTTTTTTTGGAACACCAGAAATATGCTCAGAAATCTGCATACTAACAACAGTGAAACCCCAATTTTTTTTTTTAATATGAGCCCAATGCAGACACCACTGAGGTCCATTCAAAATGACAATTTGAAAATTACATATCTCCAAGCAAGTGGGACACTGTGATGTCCTGAAATCTGTCAGCCTCAACCTGCTGAAGCCCTCAGGACCTGTCCAGGCATGTACAGGGATTGCTTTTACTATCGTTCTATGGTTTCCGGGTGGGAAAAACACTCTCAATATCTGAATACAACAGACCATTCAGAAATCTGCCACTGCTTGAAACAAGCACAGGAAATGCTGATAATCAACTTTCGTCTGTGTCTTGTCTTGCAAGCGGATAACAAGTTTTGTACATAAGAAATAATGGACTGAAAATTACAAAACTGCAAAAATTATTTGCACTGGCAACAATGTATCACATATTTGAAACAAGTTCCACATTCAATATAAAAAGCTGACATCAATTTAAACACATCTATATTCTCTTTGTTTAATATGACATATTTTGGCCTAGGCTAGGCCATCCTCAGGTTTACAAAGGTTTCTAAACACATATTGAGCTAGGATGTACAAGTAGTTAGTTGTATAATGTTTAAAAATGGTTAAAATTACTAGGGATCACATACATTAGAGTATTTCATGCTAACTGGAGGTTTTGCAACTTTTTAGTGAGTAGTTACTTCCATTATCAATTGAAGGCTGTAACCATACTATCATCAGTTCAAATGCCTCAATGTTTATAACACACTTCCACTCCCACATATCTTCACTTCCAAAGGGGCAGTACATAACTGGGTAACTGTAAACTACGTTTTTTGTATTTTGTGTTTTCTAAGATGACACATCTACACATCACATAGGATGGCCTTGGATTTAATCACAGAATTAACTGATGGTATTTGGAATTTCTTAAATTCAGAGGAACGTGGAAATTTAAAATACTTACATTTGGTGTCACCTCTCTCAGCCATTCATCAGCCTGCTCATCGAAGTCAATTTTGCATGCATTCCTCAGGTCTTGTGCTGCTTCCTCCCAATGTCCCAGCAGACGATGAGCTCGCCCACGAAACTTGTATGCTGCTGCATTATCAGGGTTGATCTGAAGGGCTCGTGAGCAATCACGAATGCAAGCATTTGGTTTGTTTAATTTTAAAAAGCACTGTCCCCGTTTAGCATAGAGCAAAGCTGAACCTGTGAGAAAGAAACATTAATATTACATTATTTTGATCCATACCAAATCAAATTATTTGCACTCTGTAATGAGCACATATGTATGCACAAGCACGTAAACACGCGCGCACACACACACACACACACACACACACTGCTAAAAGCTTCATATCAATCTTTCTCTAGCACAAACTAAAGAATGTTTATGACATGTGACACCATTGTACAGGCATGTCAATACATAAAACAGTGCACAAAATAAATATGTGTCCTTGGATGATCATTTTTGAGATCTGCCCATTCAGAATAAGAAGAACCAAGAGAAAATAGACTACACCTGCACAGCAACCCTCCCCCTTCATGCCTAAACATGGTATTCAATATGCAATGTGATGTTAGCGTGCTGCTTTGCAAGTCTAATCATTGTTCTGTGCTGAACATGGTCAATGAATACACATCTGCAGAGATGGCCAATATGCACATAATGTGCTGACACTAGCATAAAGGGATATTTATGTTCACAGCAGTAGAATAAAAATACAAACAAAACAGGCAATGTACACGTAACATCACAGTGAGGCGAATTGGTATAACCATTGTTGCAGCAGAAAATCAGTATTACATATTCTGAGCATGTATTTGTACACTTAGTTATCCAGCATGCAATGTGCATGTGCCATATTATTATCTGCAGCATGTCTGGCTCTACAATATTATTCCACATTATCCCATAAATGGCACGAGTGCCAAAAAAAATGTTACTGAACATAAAATGTGCGTTTTAATATTCTCTACAACTTCTATCTGAAATATTTCTCATTCTAAGAACAAAGCACAATATACAAAATGTATATTGGTCTGCATGTAAAATACCCATTATTCTTGTCCAATTTTAATTAAACTTGAATTTTCTTGACAGATTTTTTTAAAAAAAACTTGAATATCATATGTCATAAAAATCCGTCCAGTGGGAGCAGAGTTGTTCCATGTGGATAGACAGACAGACACGATCAAGCCAGTATTCACTTTTCGCAATGTTGCAAACACATGTACATATAACCTACAAACTAGAGATGAAATGCAGAAACCTGGATGACACTGCTCAACATCCTCAAACCAGCGAGAGTAGGATCAGGGCTGCAGAATGCTTTGTTCATTCAACTGTTTGGCAGCTCCTACGTCAGCAAACATGTATCTTACCAGCTCCACTAGTACAAGATAGATGCCCACAGTGTTGAGTTGTATTCAGTGGGTCCTCCAGCAATGTGCTACTAACCCTTTCTTACTGTCTCTCATGCTAATAGAATGTCATATGATTTACTGGTGATGGCAATGCTAACTTCCACAATCAGCTTTTGCATTCATGTGTGTATGTGTAGGCATGTATGCAAGTGTGCATATTTGTGTGTATGTATATTGTCTGAAATACAGAGATTAATTAGCCATATTAAATACAAGTAATTAATGGAGGATTTAATATCCTGTAACAGCGAAGACCTTCCACTCTTTTACACGGTCAGAATAAGGCTGACAGGAAGCCTGAAATAATCTTTCGGTGACAAATTTGGACATGTAAATTTTCATGCGCCCTTTATGTAAAATTTGAATTTTTATGAAACAAAAAAGATAACATATAACAAAGACCTACTTCTCACTTCGGCCTTGATCTGTAAACTGTGAGAATCTACAATCCCTATGATACTCCTTGTACCATCCCGAACTCAGGGGATCTGATAACCTATAGGGAACAGCTGTCACCCAGAAAACAACACGGCACTCATGGACAGTTGTCAAGCCAAATGATGAAGTCATGATAATGAATCATGACATCAACAATGACTTTTAATTAAGGCAGATGGTGCACCAGTCTAACAAGTTCTGGAACTGGATTCAGGTGCAGTGAGGGGAGGTGGAGGGAAAGGGCTGTTGGGCACTACACAGCAGCTACCAAGGCACTGGAAAGGACAAGAGGTGTCTTTGCAGGACCCCTATAATTACATAGAAGGGTGGTTCTGCTACCAGGTGGCTCACCATGAGGCTGACAATATCAACACTACACAGTCAATGATATAGCCAGTTGTTTGGATGTGCTCAGTCTGGTAGGGAAGCTGCCCCATGTCACCTCCAATCATTTCTCCATGTCCCTGTGTGACTGTTGTTAACACCAGCTCACCTGTGGGTGAGTGGTGGAGGTAAGTCCTCAATCTACCTCAATTTTGCCATGTTCCATTTTCTCATATATACATTATGCTCTGGCCTCATACACTTTTCCAGTCAATCACTGCTTACACTGGCCCTATACATTCAAACATTTATCTGGTCTAGTATTCTTGGACATTTCAAGCCTTGAAGATGAGGCCATTACACTGTCTCAAAATGTCAGGCTGGAATCACCCACTAACATGGTGCCGCATTCCAGAACACAAGACATATGAACTACACCAATGAAAAAGGCTATAAACTTTCATAGCTCTTTTCAGCACCACCAGTTCTCACACTGGCACCCTCACAGCCACCATTCATGTACTCCCTTCCCTATATCATACACCATTTTTTCTGTACAATTTACTCTTTTACCTGAAGATGGAGGAAGCCAGCTCCTCTAAAACAGAATTCTCAAATGCTGGAACACAAACCAAGCATAGGTCATGAAAAACTTATGATGGTACACAAAGGTACAAAAATAATTTGCTGGGGGTGTTGAGTATGTGCATACACTATTTCGATTATAGGACAGCAGGCCCAGACAGGCTCTTAAGGCTCCAAGACTACTAGACAACCAGCACATGAAGGAGCCAAGATTGTCAGACCTTTGCACCAGCCACCTCAATCCCTCAAGAGATACCCGTGGTATCCATTTATGGTAGGCAATGCGTCAACTCCAGGGCCATAGTGCAGCCAGAAGGCTTAAGTCAATGGTCAGTGTAACTTACAATTTTCGGCTGTGGACAGCTTGAAAACTACTGCTCCAAAACATGGGTAACCACATATCTACCAAACTGCAAAGCACCATATTCCACAAAATATGATTATATTAACGGTTAATATTGTACATACCATGATAAATTTGTTGGGTGTCCCATAAAAAGAGGGTGTCAGCTCTTCCTTTGTATACAGTATACAGAAAGTCTTTATAAGAACACAAAAGCACTAACTACATTCTTTAAAACTCTTGACTATCCAGGCAGTGCATAAATTAAGTGTATGAGCTATAATGCTTCAAACAACTTGGCAATGTCTAAAAGTGTGTTCATTCATGAGGAAAAAGGTAAATACAAACACACATGCGCACAAACATGTAAACATTTTAACAGAAGAACAGTCAAATGGATTGTCTTCTCAATCATACCTGGATTCAATATAATGGCTTCAGTGTACAGAGTTACTGTCTTTGCAAAGTCGCCTTCACCAAAGGCTTCTATTGCTTCCCGTTTCTTCTCATCTGATTTTTCAATATCTTCCTCTGTAACGTCTTTGTCACTATCACCCATTGCCTGTGGTTCATCAGAATCTGGTTCTGAAATAGGCATATCACTCTTATTTGTTAATAACATTTTACCTAAAAGTATTACAGCACTCTAAAATTATGTTCCAATGTAATGAGTACATGAATAAACTATGGTAATAACTTCATCACACACGTCAGCAAATATTCACTCTAATAAAACTTTTAACATTTGATATGCAAGTACTATTAGTTGATCTGTCTAACAACACTATCAGACAAAATACCATGAAATGGTAGAGTGCTAAGTGAATAACAAATCATAAAACATGACCTAATTAAAGGAAATATCCAAGTATATGCCTGGAGGTTCTCATGGTGGTGGTTATCAAGATCATAGTCTCTAGAGATACAACACCATGCATCTCAAGAATGGAGCAGCAGGTTCCTCCACAACATTCAGACTATTTACCAGACAACATGGCATCACATCTCAGGTGACAATAATCAAGATACACACAAGATAATAACACAATACACAAAAGATCAACTACAGTTAGCAGCAATGCACATAGGAAAAGCAACATTATGGGATGCTTCAGTCAGGAAGGGATTCAACAAAGTAGTGCACACAGTAATGCAATGCACATGCCTGCTACCACATGTCCAAGCCACTGTCACTTAAATGCACTGAATAATGTGGGCCATTATTTATGGCAGTCTGCCCTCAACATCACATGTTTTGTGGAGGTTCCCACAATCCAGAAATCTGAACATTTCTGTGGCCTTCTGCATCATTCTGTATCTAACACAAAACCAGTTAGAAACATTTTCTCCTTCATTTTATACACAAATTAGTCTTAGTCCGAACTACTTTACTGAAACTCGAGGCAAAGCCTGCTCTTATGTCACACATTTGGCCACTTCACCATAGTATCCTCATTAACAATGCCACAAAACATTAAAACACAATATCATTATTGGTGTAAAAAACATGCCTGCAATAGAACACTCATGAAAGGAAGTCCCCTGCAGAACTCTAAATTCACATGACATCTACCTCTCCCCTGGTTTCCAGATGTCACACTTCCCCCTCATTAAGCACACATCACATATGTACATCACCACTACAGACAGCACTTCATGTGATTTTTCCTCTATGAAAAAACCATCTCATTATATCTAATGGTCATCCCCATACATACAACATCTTGCAAAAAAGAAAAAAGAACACATCACTGACAATTTTAGTCTTAAAAAATTACACAATGCAAAGCTTGTTCCCCTCATGGTAGTCTCTGTTGGCCCTAAATCATTCCTCCATTCTATTCTTTCACATTTCAAACATTGTTCAGAGACCTTTTCATGAATGCTGTTCAGTTGCTCTTTCATATTCCTGTATGTGCTCCACATCACCGAACTGGAATCCTTTCTTAAAACATTTTAGATCTGGGAACATCAAATGTCACAAGATGCAAGATCTGGTGAACAAGATGGATGTTCCAATGGCATGATTTGCTTTTGAGCCAAAAATTGCATCACTGATAATTCTGATTGAGGAATATTGCTGTGATGAAGAACCACTTTGTGGAGCTACTGGTCCAGTTCTTTACAAAATACTTTTTCTCTTAAATGCTCCAGGACATCTTTGTAAAATTACTGGTTGACTGTCTGCCCCACTGGAAGATATTCATGGTGAACAACACCTAAAATGTCGGAAAACATAACACTGTATTCACTTCTCAGCATGAAAGCTTGCCTTCTTTAGTCGCAGAAACAAACTTTGTCGATGGAAGCTTTTTTTTTTTTTTTTCCCCCTTCCAGTTGCATCATCATTCTGGAACACCCAAGACTAGTCATCAGTGACAAAAATGTTCAGAATTCTAGATCTTTCCTGGGCCACTTGAACAGGTCAGCACATTTTCCGACTCTTTTAACATTCTGGTTGTCTCATGCTCAAATCCTCAACAAAGATCTCGCAAATCAATTTATTCATGTTCAGCATCACAGCCATCAATAAAATAAATAAATGACAATCACTGTGCACAAAAATTCAACTTCTGTGTCTGCATTAGTTTTAGGTTGACTAGATTTCAGATCATCATGCATACCTCCTAAACTATCCAAAAAACTTCTCACCATTCACATACCCAAGCACCAAACATTTTTTCACCATAAACATGCGTCACCATACAGTATTATTTGCACTTTTGTTGGATCTGGTTACAAATATGAAAGCAATGCCCTCACTCTAAATTTGTACCACACTTTCTGGCAAGGGTGATAAAACACATCTTTCAAAAAGGGCATAATACAAACACCGTGTGTCCTATTTGGATGTGCAGGCACTTCTTAGAACCAAAAAAGGCCATGTTCAGTAACTGTTTAGTAAGACTGTGGAAGGGGCATTAGGTAAGCAAAATGTTCAGGCTTTTTTCACTTTTGCCAGATCTCGTACAAATAGTGAATGGTAATTTCATAAGATATTTACTACCTTTATGTGACAGCAACTAAAATGAACAAGAAGTGACAAAGCTTCACAATCCACTGAGAACTTACAAAAATTTATAAATTTGGATTTTTTTACAGTCAAACAACTATGTAACTTATATAACCCACACAAGCCCACACTGCTCAATTTGGAGTTGGTGTGCATTTACTACACAAAACAAATTCAAAATACCCTGGGAGAAGGGCCACTTAGTTGTAATGTTTGTGACAATGAGAAAATATTAACCGGTCAAAATTAAATTAAATGTGGTATTTTGTAAGTGCCATATAACAATTATAGTTACTGAATGTGATAAACCATTTAAACCTCCAAATAAAATTTTTAAATATTAGATATCAAGTACATATTTGTATCAAAATGTTGTCTTGCAGTTGTGCAGTGGCCTAGTCTATATACTTCATATTCCATTTTTTTTTACATATAACAAATGTACAGACACCCATACCAAATTAAGACTGTAACTTCCTTCAAATCTAGAAACAATCTTCAATCTAACAACAAGATATCTGAAGCAAAATTACACACAGCAAAGCAAATTCTTAATGAAAGAAATAAACAAAAGAAGTCACAAACTGGATGAGACAAAGGCCTGTAGGAAAACACAACAACAATAACATTTCTGGGCCGAAAATGTGTCTTATTTACATGTACATGTATGATAACCCATGCTCACTACTAACCACAGCTGTCCAACCGATCAAAACACCTACCAATTATTCCTGAACTATCCAGTTCAATGTCACTCTCTTCACTTTCCACTTCAGGTTCTTGCTTAGTCTCTGGCTCTTTCTCCTTTCTGGCCTCGGGTTCGTCCGTGTTTGGTGACTCAGAATTTGTCTCCGATACAGTTTCGGGTATTGTACCACCCAGAGATTCAATATAATTCTTGAAAAACGCAAGTTCTGGACTTCGTAGGATTTTAGGATCACTTCTGCAAAAGTCTATGAAGCCTTTAAGCTGAGAGAGATGTGCTGCGCTAAATGGTAATTTCGACATGGTGTACCTACGCGAAATGCAAGTTGAAATTAATACACTGCTTAATAACAATAATACAGACTAACCTGAAGTCCAAACTCGAATGAAATGAACTATTCAGAATTGTTAATCCAGTGGAAACGAAAACTGTTATATTTGGTATAATAAATTTGGTTGTATTGTGCCCGATACAAACAAGGCCTTGAGCGTAAAAGTGAGGCTATGAAACCATTACAATGACCCAAGCAATAAGCATGATGATTCTCAACTTTTGTTTGCATGTCTACTAAGGACCGTTTCTTTAACAGTACATTAAATTTACTTACTAGATAGCAGAATATAACAGAACTTATAATACCCTCTACAAAGTTATATTTCCAAAACACTTCTAACGCTCCACGAATATAAAACCTTCGAACACCGCACTATCAAAAATTTCTGTGCTTCAACAGCTCTAATCCGTGATCGCAACAGCATACGAAACACATGCCAAAACCTTCTGCAAAATTCGGATCGCGTATCAGGCACACCAACCATACGGGACAATAAACGACGGGCTGGAATCGTGGATACACCATGCTTGTCAGGGAACAGTTGTTTTCTCCTTTCGTACGTATGGTTGGTGGTCATGGTAAATGCAGTAATACCAACAGGGGGTACGATCTGTGACGAGAAGTAAGTTATGAACTTGTGGTAAATACGATAGTGTATTATCCCCTTTATTGTTTGGAATAGTTGAATTTTATGATGCACAGCGATTTATCACCGCATTTACACACTGAAGAATGTAATAAGTTGATAGCTTTGCTTCAAGATTGTCATAAAGAGGTACTTTATTTCCCAACGGAAATACATAACCCATATGTATACCTTAATACGTGTTGATTAGCGACGAATGTTTTTTCTAGCATTCCTTTGGAAGATTCCTTGGCTATTGCAATGATGCCGACAGGGAAGTTATAAAGTGTTTGCGGAAAGAGGTGAGAAATTTTCATACTCTAGAATAGGGTTACAGGTTTTATTCCTATTTTCAGACCCCAGCTGGACAAAATGATGCCAGCAGAAGTTCAATCTGTTACATATCGTCTATAATATAAATTTGCGTGGTAGAGGCTGATCTGCTGATGTAGTTTACTTTTTTTGTGAAATATGGTAGCTTTCTCCATCTCTTCACGGTGGATGATAAAGCGATATGCAGTATAAAAGGTATTGCTAAATATGTAACTGAAAAATTTGCAATATTCGGCACGAGCCTGTATGTGTGGCATGCCTGGCTTTTGAATGTAACTGTAATTCTGAGGTGATACAAATATCTGTGCAGCTTCACTTTAAAAAATTGCTATATTCAGGACAGGCCTATATATGCATGTGATTTTTTTAATGTAACTGTAATTCCGAGGTGATTCACATGTCCATGCAGTTTTCAGTTTAAAAATTTGCCTTCAAATTACTATTGTAAATATTGTGTTTCTTTTTGTATGTTCTTCATTACTGAACTAATTGGTATTGTAAGGGTCTTTAAAATTAAGGAAGAATATTAACTATCAAATTACAGAACTGCAACCATAATTCCATTGCATTTTTTTTGGCAAAAACAGTAAACAGATAATAGCTATTGTACATGTTACAGGCTATTAAAAAAAGTCTCACATCAAGTTTTCAAAGTCTGCTGCATGTTTAAAAACAGTAAGCTTGCAATAATTTAAATTCTTCAGTTGTCACACATTGTATTTCAGAGAGAACAAAAGAGAAAAGCAAATAACCAGAAGGCTAAATTCATGCAGGAGAAAATCAGGTCTTCATATGCCAAGTAACACATCTTCACTATACAAACATGGCAGAAAATGCATACATGAACATTGTTCCCATTGAAGACAGCATAGAAGAGTTCCATGTTTTCCAGTCTGTGACACAGCGGTACTGTACTCCAAGATTCTGCGTTGATGGAGGAGGAGAAAAGGGAGAAGATCACTGTATTCTTTTTCACTCCAACAGGATATGTTTGGTAACATTAGCATTTTCCCACCCAATAGTTAGAGAGAAGAAAGAAATAAGCAAAATTGACTTTCAAGTTTCTGCTAATATTGACAGACTGAAGAACAAGGTTTCTGGGAAAGGAAAGCATGGAGCACAGTTTCTGCAGCCAAATTCTCCACTTTGTTACATTGAATGTGCGGACAGTTCAAAGTACACAATACACAGCTGTGTAAAAGGAAAACTTGTTGAAATTAATAATGCCTTGATAGAAAACCCAAAATTACTGATTGAAAAGCCTTATTCTGAAGGTTACATAGCTATAGTATTGCCTAGCATTAGCAACAGTAATCAACAACGAGAAGAACTATTAACATTGGAGGAGTACAATGAGGTACTAAGGAAACGTTCAATGTAGGTAGGATTAGATATGACAAACTGTTAACTCCAAGTTATGGTACATTTCTGTCAGTATGAATAAATAGAACACATTTATGTTGATACATATTTTTTACTTGTCAGTGTGCCTGCCCATCACAAGAGTGTCATATAATCCTGCCCAAAGTACTAAATCTGTTGTTTGGTTCATGTATTTCCTTCTATCTGTTGCGTTGTTATGCCTTATCTAATGTTCACCACATCTGTGAAATGCCAACTGCCCACGTCTAGGGAACTGTAAGTTCAGTATTACACCTACTGCAGTAGATAAATCTCATGGCTTTAGAGGAACCTTTGTTCTGCACCTTCGTGGTACAAGAGTGAATGGACACAGCAGATTCCTCTGAAATGTTTCTCAACTGAAATACTGAACTACAAGAGGCTGTAACTCAGAATGGTCTAATTTCATAATTAGCCATCTAACTGGTACCTCTTTGAAATTCACACCCAACATTCCCTAACAAATTATCACTTAATGGCTATATCACAGTGTGATGACAGCAGAAGTATAGTCATCTTCATCATGTTTTGTAACATATATCTGTATAGAATACCAAAGCATAGTTTGAATACATGTAATCAAATGACGAATAGCCACTCATGTATTTTACAGGAGGAGCCATCTATTCTTGTATGATACATAAGATGCTTTCTGTATGGGATACCAAATTATTACATGTCAACAAGCAGGAGGAAAACACTGTTCATTATCAGTCTATATGCTCCTTCTGCCTGAAATATGTGGGGATAAGGGAGTGTCATGTATGTGTGCATATCTACAGTTTCAACTTAGAGGGAATTAAATACAGGCGAATTAAATTTTTTTTTACTGGGGTCTAAAATAAAAGTGGCAGGTACATTTCAATACAGAGCTAGAACAAACTTCAATGATTGTTTATTGTGCAAAAAATGTACACTGTATGAAGTCTGATTTAAAATATGGTAATGTCCTTGGGAAGCCAAGGCTTATTGTGGGCTGTAGTGCTACTGATGATGATGGTGGTGGTAATGTGTGACTAGGTACTATGAATACCTGCTCACAATATATTTATATTTGCAGCAAAGTGTAACAGACCACTAGCATTTATTACTTTTCCTTTCTCTTGTTGGACAAATATGTAACAAACACCATGAGGCAGAGTCCTCCTTGAAAATCCAACACCCAGTCACCTTATCATATCTCCTGCCTTTTATGTAACCACATAATTCACTGTCAGAGCCAGGATAGCATAGTCAGTGTAGTGACTAGGATATGGACTGGGTGATCTGGGTTTCAAATACTGGCCCAGCTATGGGGCCCACCCAGCCTCCTTTCAATGGGCACCAGGGTTCTTTCCTGTAGATAAAGTGGCTGGTGCATGAAGTTGATAACTAACCTGCATCTGCTGCTGAGGTTAAGAATGACTGGAGCTATACTTCTGCTCTCCCTATGTACCTGTATAGCTTGAACAGGAACAACTTGTTACCTATATGTTTCACTGTCATGTTAACAGGAGCCCACTATTGAATCACATGAATGCACTCTACATCCTTATACCCTATTTCCTTAAGATCCAGTGTAATTGAACAAAACTAATGCAGTGATAAGGTATAACTATATAAAAGTATCGAGCACATCCTTCAACCTAGTAGACTGCTTGCATAAATGCATGGAAAACATACCACATAAGGCTGCATGTATAATATAGTCTTCCTGAAAATGAACGTAAGATGTTCAAAACATGTAGAAGACAAGAAGAAATGAATTAAAACATTAATTTAAAAAGTGCATTTTGTTGGTTAAAATTACATAATTATCACAATGCATGGTAAAGGAAACATAAAATCCATTGTAGTGTACTACTCCTAAGTAGTATATTTTTTCCTTTGACTTTTCCAACAAAAACTTTTTATGCTGTATATCCCATCCATCTCATCGAGTCTGTCACACTAGTTCATATTTATTTGGTAAAACTACAAATTACAAAACGTTATTATGCAGTTTTTCCACCTTCCCACTACTATATCTTATGTCCAGATATTCTCCTTAGCACTTTCCATTACCTTCAGTCCAGACAAGGGAGACAACAAAATATTCTAAACTGGATGGTAAAAAGCATTCCATTAATTTAATGTGTCCTGCTTTTTCTTGCTGGTTCTCAAGTACATATCTGAGCTTTGCCACACTGAAAGATAGAGGAACTATGATTATATTACAGTTCTGTTCATTCTGGTGATAATACATGAGTGTATAGCACATTACCCAATGTGTAAGATGTATAATTGTATAGAAAGGAGAAATACATATTTTTCTTAAATGTCATTGCATATTATGCACTGCAGTCTTTATAGGTATTTTTGATGGGGAAAATGTATTATACACATGGAAACATAGTCTTCACTTTCCTCTGCATTTGCTTCTAAAACAGTCTCCTTACTGACATCTAATACTCTATGCTCTTCTTTATAATATTTATTGTTAGTGTTCATGCAAGGGTTAAAATTTGGTTATTTTTCAAGTTTTATAGTTGAACAAAGAGTTGCATCACCTGATGCAATGGTCTGCCGCCAGCTTGGCGTCTCAAGGGGGTGAGAGCATGATGTCACCTCACATGATAGTTTAGACGCTTCGAGAATGTTCTATATGACTCGACAAACTCAGGTTTAAACTGGATCATACTAGCTTATTTCTTTGTTTAAGCTGGATGCATGCGAGTAGCTTGGTACTGCTAGCTTCCAGGCTGGCGTCAGTAGAAGCCCATACTCCGTACTGTGTAGACGTACGTTCAGGCACCTTCTCCCAGAACAAAGGGAGACCATATTTGGTGTAATTCAATTTTAAGCAGCATCCCTGCTTCATACATAACAATGTAAAAGTGTTATATTGAATTTGTGACCACAATGGTCCAGGTATGTAGTGGCAACATCACTAACTCAGATAAATTCGAGCGGCCACCAACAACAGTAGTGCGCCACTCTGGCTCCACCGCCAGTACATTTCTTTGTTCTGTTTCAAGTTTAGAATGCCAAATTATTTTTCATATTCTTTTGTCCCATGGCATTCTTTTCA
>Ga0123355_10008137_pt1 | contig 15830 bp, 11 predicted proteins | sample TergutEmb28metaG_3_FD_89872 | JGI IMG/M metagenome (GOLD analysis project Ga0123355, IMG submission 89872) | Embiratermes neotenicus P1 segment gut microbial communities from Petit-Saut dam, French Guiana - Emb289 P1 | ecosystem: Host-associated > Arthropoda: Insects > Digestive system > Gut ...
GCGTAAATGCCATGGGTCCCCATATATGTGAATGCGACAAGCAGTGACCGGCACCGCTTTATACTAATTACAATCTAAAATGCTTGCCTGTTTTGCAATTTTACTTTGCAACTCCGTCGTCAGTTCCGCATAGCGTGCCTTTGGGCACGCGTCGTTGTCACTTTCTAGGATTTGCTGCGTAAAATCACAAAACAATCAATCATTTCAGACTGGAATCAGTATTGGATTGATAGCAAGCAACAAACCAACTAAACACCGCCGCGCGCGATACTTCTTGCAGTGCAAAGTTGGTTGCGTAATTAGCCAGGCATATCAATCCGAAGCCCTTGTTAGGGACAGTGAACGTTCGGGACGGGAAGCATTCGCTTCGCTCATTGTCCCTTATGTGAACGCTCCTCGTCCCGGGGGCGGTTAAGTCAAAAGGTAGACGACGTTTCAATAAGTATCAACAGAGCCGGGTACACGCAGGGACGGGAGCTACCGTTTGACGGAGAGCCGGGTAAAGAGTGTATTGCGAGAAGTGAACCTTTTAACTTACCAGTATTGTAGCATGTGTTTTGGGACATGTCTTAGGACTTATTCTTCGACTTTGTCACACACGGAAATCAACTTTCGGAGTTTAACCCCGAACCCCACTCACTTTTATGTATTATGTAAAAAGTGAGATAAAACTTTAATATTAAACCCAAAATCGTGCGAATGCACGATTTTAAGATAAAGTTTTGGTCAAACTTTTTCAAAAGTTTGCAGGGTTTGGGACGGAGTCCCATAGACTCATTTGAAAATTGATTTCCGTGTTTGTCACAGAATACTTCTGTACACATGCTCTTACTTGTGGTAGCATAAACAATGACATTTTCTAAGAACATGACAAAGGGTGAGCCCAAATGAGCATAATCACATCAAACGATACCGCCGTTTTGTGCATGAAGCGCGTAATCGGTAACGTAGAAAAAATTATTGTAGGCAAACAATATGCTATATCTTTAGTAATGGCTACCTTGGCCTGTCGCGGCCACGTTTTAATTGAAGACGTGCCTGGGGTAGGCAAAACCAGTCTTGTGGCCGCCCTTGCCCGTTCGGTAGACGGCAGTTTCAAGCGCATCCAGTTTACGCCGGACATTATGCCAAGCGATATCACCGGCTACTCTGCTTTTTCACCAAAAACGGGGGAGTTCGAATATCGTCCGGGCGCAGTTATGAGTCAGTTTGTGCTGGCCGACGAAATTAACCGTACGTCTCCCAAAACCCAGTCCAGCTTGCTTGAGGTTATGGAAGAAAACCAGGTAACTGTCGACGGCATGACCTATACGGTCCCAAGCCCGTTTATGGTGCTTGCAACCCAAAACCCGGTAGACTATCTTGGTACATTCGCCTTGCCCGAAGCCCAGCTAGACCGCTTTTTTATGAAAATAACCTTGGGCTATCCGGACGAAAACGCCGAAAGTAAGATGTTGGAACGCTTTAAGGGCAAAAATCCGATGGACGAGCTTAGGCCCATAGCCGCAGGTGCAGACATAAATGCCATCCAAAATCTAGTCGAAAAAATTCACGTACATGAAGAAATTAACAAATTCATATTAACCATAACCCGCTATACGCGCGAACATGAAGACGTTACACTTGGCGCAAGCCCGCGAGCCAGCATTTGCCTGTTTAAAGCATCCCAAGCCTGGGCAATGTTTAGTGGTCGCGACTATGTTACCCCCGACGACGTTTTGCAAATGGCAACCCATGTCCTTTCCCACCGCATATTGCTTCGTCAGGAAGCAAGCCTTAGACGCATTACTGTAGACCATGTAATTGAACAGGCCGTCAAATACGCGACGGCGTCCATAAAGGCATGACCTCCCTTATAAAACGCATACCCCGCATGAGTCGTATTGCCTCCAACCGAGTTGTGTATTTGTCTCTTTTGGTTGCAGTATCCCTTTTTGCGTTTACATCTGGCGAGCGGTTAATTTATATCGCAAGTTTGGTGCTTGTTATAATGCCTGTTGTTTCCTATATTATTACATTTATAATGGTACTTGCGCTAAACATCCGACAAACACTGCCAACCACCATTGTAAAAGAACAAACCGGTAAACTTCTTGTGCGACTACATAATAAATTTCCCCTGCCATTTGCCAACGTGGAATGCAGGTTTTTTTATAACGAATATGCAATTGAAATTGACACAGACTACGGCTTGTATATAGGCCCCATGGAGGCAGTAACATACGAAGTCCCGTTTTATGCCATATACCGCGGCACGTACCAATTTGGGCTTAGCGAAATTGTTGCTACAGACTTAATGGGCCTGTTTAGGCTTAGCCACAAACTGAAACAAACCGAAACGCTATTGGTCTTACCGCGTATTATCGAGCTTAAAAGCATCCCGTTTAAAATAGATATCGTGGCGGAGGCAAGCTCCCGCTTCGACCATAGGGACGAGGATTATTCCGTTATCTCTGACATACGGCCGTATATCCCTACCGATTCTATAAAGCGCGTACACTGGAAGCTTACCGCCAAACGTAACGAATGGCTGGTAAAAGTGTTCCAGTCCAATGCGCTAAATTGCGTTACAATTCTTTTAGACAGCCAGGCCGCTCAGGTTTCCGAAGAAGAACGCTACTATTTGGAAGACCAAATTACTGAAAACGCCCTGGCCTTTGCCAGGTACTGTCTTAAAAAGTCTATGGCGGTTGAATTTGTGGATACCGAAGGCAACAAAACCCGTTCCCCATCTTTAAATAATTTTAATATCATATATAATTCTACCGCTACGTTGGAGTTTAAGGATAACCCGCCGCTAAGCCCTGCATCCATTTTAACAAACATGCTAAACGACTCCACAAGTTATGTAAATTCCATTGTTTTTACAACCCGACTGGATGTAGACTTGTATGAGCGTATCGTAAACGCATTAAATAAAGGCCATTTTACCGCCGTTGTATATTTTGCCACAGACACCCCATACCGCGAATACGAAAGAATATACAAACTAATGCAAGACAACGGCCTTCCATGCCTACGTATTTCAGAGGAGGTGTCCCTGGATGTCGCGTAAAAATGAAAAAACCTGGGTGGACTATTTGTTCTGTCTTATTGTAGGCAGTGTATATATTTTCGCGCTTAGCAGAGTAGTGTTTTTCGCCACGGTTATTACTGTCGGTAATGGCGTGTTATTCTTTGTCGCGCTTTTTTCTGTTTTGATATTTTTGCTGCTTACGTATAACCGCTACACGGTTATTGCATTGCTGGTTTCCGTGTTTTTATTTGGGCTTTATACGGCAAACGCCATTAGGATTTATTTTAGACCCGCGCCATATGGCGGCATTTTACCGCCCATGCTTGAACATTTTAACCGTCTACTGCTTATGATTGGCGGCATTTTGCCATACGAAACAAGCCTTGGGCTTACGGCGGTATGGGTATTTGCCATGGTGCTGGGTCTGTTTGTGGTTATTTTCCTATTCCATAAATTTAATTTTTATGTGCTTGCTTTTGCCGGTGTTGCTGTTTTTACAGCCACATGGGCACCCGGTTTTATCCGTGACGAAGGTGCGTTCCTAATTTTTCTTTTTGCCATTTGTGTGGTTTTGATACGCAAGATGAACGACTCTGTACGTGTGTCGCTAATAATTGCACCGCTATGTGTGCTTGTGGTGTTTTTAGCGAATTTTCAAATGCCCAATTATTCCAATGCATTTGTGCGCCGCCCACTTACCCAGTTCGTAAGCGACACAATGGAAGACATCAGCGATTTTGTTTTCCATCTGTTTAACCCGGCATATTTTTCTTTTCAGTCTACAGGTTTTTCTTCCGGGTCGGGGCTACTTGGCGGGCCGGTTAACCCTAATAATCGCTCGGTAATGTATGTACGTGCCCCTGGCGGCACATATCTTGCGGGTATAACCCACAATACTTATACCGGCAACCGGTGGATTTCTACCTTAGAAGACGGGGACATTTACACCCACGGACTAGTTCCCGGCCATTTCGAGATGCTTGAGACTATGGCGGCGTTACTTCGCGCGGCAACCGTTGCCCAGTTTTACGAAGATGTTAACATCCAAAATGTGCGGCAACTGTTTGCGCACACTTCCGCTCACAATGTTTTTACGGATGATTTTCTTAGCCTTGGCGTATTATCGGGATATTATTTGCATACCTACATGCCGATAAACCTGGCAGAAATTTATCTGGGCCGGCGGCGAACCGGCACGGTTTTTCGCCCCAACAGGACTATGGATTTGCGGTTTATGCCCACCGGTGGCAACTATTTGAGTGCCTTAAATGTACTGCCAATGGGTGATTTCCAAACACCAAGGCTTATGTCGCGCAACACGCAATACCACATGCAGTTTTTGGATGTTAACCCCAAGCTTCCGTTTATAGGGCATCTCTTGCGTCAGACAAATTACGGTGTATACGCCGGGTGGCAAATTTCGCCCGAGCGTCAGCACGCAACATTTTACGGGGAATATCATGAAGTTTGGACTCTTGATTTGCATGGGATACTGGGGGTACCAAGTGAAGCAGTCGGAAGTTTTAACGTGCGTGAATCAATTTTGAACAATGAAGTCATAATACGTTATTACTACGAAGGCGAACACATGGGGTACATTTCACTTGGTTTTTCTCCTGACGAACTTCTGGGCTTGGCTAATTTGGTTGAAGATGATGCCTTACAGCTTATAGATTTATTTTACGCCAACGATTTTGGTGTTTATGCCATGCAAAATTTATTTGAAATACTTCACGCGCGCGGCAGTTATATTCCACAGGAGTCTGACCTTTTAAACAGGCTGGACGCTTTTACCGTTAACGTTTTGGCAGATTACGCCGCCCAAGTGCGTGGGCATTTTATGTACGTACCTGAAATTGTACCCCAGCGCGTGTTCGACCTTACCCACGACATTGTACGGTACGCAACCAACGACTTTGACAGGGTTATGGCACTTCGGGATTATTTACTGCAATTCCCATACACTTTAAGCCCCGTACCCGTTTCGGCAGATGTATGTTTTGTGGATCATTTTCTGTTTGAAGGGCAGGAGGGCTATTGTACGTATTTTGCATCCGCCATGGCAGTTATGACGCGTATTGCAGGTGTTCCCTCCCGTTATGTAGAAGGTTTTGTGGTGCCCCCCACCAGATATGCCGATTATTTTATTACCATAACAAATATGATGGCTCACGCTTGGGTGGAAGTTTACCTAGAGGGTTTTGGCTGGCTTAAAGTGGAAGCAACGCCCCCTTATGCAGACTTGGTAGCCGCGGGCTTTCCCGCACCAGGGCCGGTGGGTGGCACAGGCACTATCCATGCCCAGGACGACCACTGGCGTTATATGGAAGATGCCTGGTTTGTAGCAAACGACTACTGGCAAGATGAAACTATTCCAGAAGGTGTGCCGGGTGCAGGAACAGTTACCCCAGCCCCCCCCGGAGTTGACCATGCCAATTTTACGTTTATAATTTTAGCCATACCTATTGTAATAATTTTAAGTATGGGCGGGTTAGTATTAATAAGCGTTGTGCGCGTCAAGCACGAGTTAAAAACCGTGAAAAAATTATCACTGAACCAGCAATCGATGGCGTATTTTTTGGGGCTTATAAATATAATAATATATTACTCCGGTCCTATGGACGCGGGGACAACATTACAGGATTATTGCCGCGACAAAGACCGCCGCTTTGCGTTTCAAAACGACAGCGTATTTTTGCGGGATTTAATCGCACAATATTATAAAGCACGCTATTCGCCGCATGAAATTACCGAACTTGAAAATAAGCGCATGCGTGATGCCTATTGGTATACGGTAAATACGCTAAGGCAGCGCAATTCATTTGTTAAATTTATGCAGCTACGATATTTTAAACGCATTGGCAGGCTAACCGAGCGTACCAAATATGACAAAAAAGTCACTTTAAAGCCGGCGGAAGTCACCGTGTAGTCATTTTTGGCGGATATAATTCAGATGATAAGATGTTCGTTAAGGGGTTTGCGAAAACAATTATTGTAACTATCGTTAAACGCATGATAAAATCGTTGTACAGCAAGAGATCGAATGAGTATAATTTATTTTTGAGGAGATAAGATGAAATCTATATTGCGAAAGGGGTTGCCGCTCAGCACTTTTGTTGTTGTTGCTGTGCTTCATTTTGCAGGCCTTCGATCATCGGCGTGTTTAACCTGCGTTAACAATGGGGTATGGCGTTCTTGTAGCGATGCAGGGTATATGTGGCTTATTACTATTTTTTACCTTGTGCCCATTGCTGTGTTTATTTCCGCTGTATGGTGGATTATACTGTGGCGGCGAGATCGGAAAAGAAAACAGTCAGAAAATGAGCATTTTCCTAAATAGTGGTGGGTACAACGTGTACTTACCTTCTGTGCCGATAGGCATGAAAGCCTCGACAAGGCGCACAGCACTGGCTCTGCTAGTGCTGTGCGCACCTTAGCATCTTCTAAATTTGAAAGGAGCAAAAAAAATGCAAGCACAGGCATACGAAGGCTATTTTAAAAAAGGAAGTTTTTTTTCAGCAGGTAAGCAATTACACTTGCCAGAAAATCGAAAAGTTTATATAACAATTTTAGAAGAACCGGCAGAAACAAAATCAAGAGAATTAATGTTTGGATGTCTACGTGGTGAATATAAAATTGCAAATGATTTTGATGCGCCTCTTGAAGACTTTAAGGAGTATATGGAATGAAGATACTTGTTGATACCCATGTAGCCCTATGGTTATTTAATGACTACGAAAATCTTTCGCAAACAGCGTCAGATTGTTTGCGGGATGAAAAAAACGAATTATTTATAAGCATAGCTTCTGCTTGGGAAGTGGCTATAAAATATGCCTTGGGTAAACTGCCGGAGTTTAATGGAGGCGTAAAGCGATTTCTTCATGCAATACATGAAAATCCTATTCAAATTATTGGTATTCATTCTGAATATGTTAAAAGAGTTGAAGAATTACCATATGTTCACCGTGACCCTTTCGGCCGGATTATTATAGCAACTGCTTTATGTGAGGAAATGGTGATTTTAACTGCTGACGAAAACATACAAAAATATGACGTTTCTTGGGCTTGGTAACGTTTTCAAGGGATCTGCTTTCACAAACCCCTTAGGAGCACTGCAACTGGTGACTCACAGTCACCATCTGAAAGTGGAGTGGCTGCACTGCATAGTTATATGTAATTCACTCTTTGACAAATCTTAATATTTGGGTGGTCACAACTTTATATTTGTAACCTAAAATAAACTCATGTTATCCCAATCTTTAGCAGGACCCCCCGGGAGGTGGAAATTTGGAAATTATCTTCGAATTAAAAAACGTTCGCAAAGTGTACAAAATGGGCGAGGAACATATTGTAGCCCTGGACGATGTATCCCTTACATTTGAACGGGGCAAAATATATTGCCTGCTAGGTACAAGTGGTTCCGGCAAATCTACCTTGCTTAACCTTTTGGCGGGGCTTGAAAAACCTACCAAAGGGAGTATTCGCTTTTTGGACAAACAGTTGGAGAGGCTTAGTGAAAAGCAGCTGGCCTTATACCGCCAACAATACATTGGGTTTGTATTTCAATCCTACAATTTACTGCCCACGCTTACCGCGCTTGAAAATGTAACGCTCCCGCTTATCTTTCGCAAGGTATCGCGGTTTAAGCGCAACAAAGCGGCATATGCCATGCTAAAGGCCGTTGGCCTTGGCAAACGCTGGCGGCATAAACCAAGCGAACTTTCCGGCGGGCAGCAGCAGCGTGTAAGTTTGGCTCGCGCATTTGTTAATAACCCGGAAGTAATTTTTGCAGACGAACCCACCGGCAACTTAGACACCAAAACAACATATGAAATGATGGACATGATCACAGGTATGGCCCGTTCGCGTAACCAGACGCTAATAATCGTTACCCACGACACGGAGATATCCGAATATGCCGACCAGATAATTAGTATAAAAGACGGGAATATCGAAAGTATAGTTAATGTAGAAAGAAGGATGCAAAATGAAACGAGTGCTGAGAAAAACAGCAGTAGTACTAGTGGCGATGATATTGGTATTGACACCGATAATGCCGCTAATGCAGGTGAATGCGAATCAGGAACGGATTCACATACTAAACGAGCTGATCTTCACGTTACGGCAACAACTTGATGCTACTCCGGTTGAAGATGTTGCCGAAAGGGCGCGCATTTTAAGTCTGATAGCAGGCTACCAAAACGAGCTTCATGATCTTTTGTCCCCGGAACCACCGTTTCCACCGGACCTGCCTCCATGGCCTCCGCAGGACCCGCCGCAGCCGCCACCGCCAACACCAACACCAATTAACCCAAACCCACGCCTGCTTAGCCCGCAAAATATCACCGTACATGCAGGGCAAACACATGATGTGTCACTAATCATCCGAAACATAGGTACACACACCGCTTTCAATTTCCTTTCCCAGGCCGCGCCAAACGGTCCGTTTACCGTAGAATTTCTTAACAATTCCAACGTATCAAACTCCATTACCGAAAACAGACAGCATACAATGACGTTACGCATTACCGTTAATGCAGACGCGCCTTCAGGCAACCATTCTGTTGTGCTAACGCACCATTTTCGTGACCAAAATAGAGAGACAAACCGTACCGCAACCGATACCCTGCATGTTCGCGTCGTAGGTGCAGAGGAGGCTGCCGCCCCAATTTTGGAAATTCGCAATTTAGTGGCCCCGGGTGGTAATGTTAACGTTAACGATACCGCCACTATAAGTTTTGACATACACAATACCGGCACTGTTGCCGCCCGTAATATCCGTGTAGCGGCAAGCCCAGAATCTGACGAAATTGTACCGGTGCAAACCGCAAGCACCCAATCTATAGCAAACCTTGCCCCGGGCGAATCGCAAAGGTTAACGTTCAGTTTTTCGCCACGTGACGGGGTAAGCACCCGCAGTTATGCCATTGGTTTTAACGTACGCTGTGCAGATACTGAGTTTAACCAGTTTGTAACCTTAAATGTTATTAATCCGGACGAAGAAGCGGGCCACGCCCCAAATTTAGAAATTAGAAATATCAGTGCGCCAACGGCCAACATTGGCGTGGGCGAAACCGCAACAATTAGTTTTTATGTATATAATACGGGCGATTCTGCCGCAAGAAACATAAATATTGCCGCAAACCCGGAAAACGCAGACATTGTACCTGTGTTAACCGCTAACAGGCAATCGATACAAAATCTTGCGCCTGGGGCTTCGCAAATAGTTACATTTAACTTTTCGCCCCGCAGCAGTGCAGCCAGTCGCAGCTATTCCATTGGTTTTACCGTAACCCATGCGGGAGTTGAGTTTAGTCAATTTGCCGCAATAAATGTACTCAACCCCGAAAGTGATGGCGAACTTGCGAACCTGACAATTCGTAACCTAACTGCGCCCACGGGCAGTATTAATGTGGGTGGTACTGCTACAATAAGCTTTTACGTGCAAAATACCGGCGACGCTGTTGCCCGCAACATTCGTGTAGAAGCTGTGCCGGAAAGTGTGGCGGCTATTGTGCCTGTGCAAACTGCAAGCACGCAAACTATTCCCGGTCTTGACCCGGGTGCGTCCCAAAGGCTTACATTTAGTTTTTCGCCAACAGATGCGGCAATCACCCGCAGTTACACGGTTGGTTTTACCGTAACCTACGCAGGCGAAAGTTTTAGCCAATTTGCGGCGGTAAATGTATTTAATCCTGACCAGGGTGAAGACGAATTAACAGGCGTGCAAATTCCTCGTGTAATTATTTCCAACACAATTATTAACAACAACGTAACACCACGGGCCGGACAGCCTTTTGAAATGGAAATTACATTCCGCAATACATCTGCCACCCGTTCAGTAAATAACATCCGTATTTTAATGGAAGAAGTTGTTGGGGCGGCGGCACCAGGCCAGGCTGCGCCTTTCGCTGGATTTGTGCGAGTAAACGGAAGTAATACTTTGATTATAGATTATATTGCCGCGCGTGGGGAATATACAATGATTCTGCAATTTAACACAGTTACCGAAGCTACGCCCGGGTCGCATAACATGCGTTTTACCTTCGATTATCAGGATCAAGATTTTGTTAGGCATGAAGCTACCGAGCAAATAAGCATTGCGGTTGCCCAGGTAACAAGGCTTGAGCTTGCCGATGTTAGCATTGGCGAATGGGGCGCACCTATGGTTGGCCAGCCTATACGCTTTAGCTACACCATCATAAACTCCGGCAGAGTAAACCTTATTAACGTGCGCACTGCCACGGAAGGGTCTTTTGACGTTTCTAATGGGGGTAGGTTTATTGGCCCTGTAAACGCTCAGCGTACTGCCGGGTTTGACGGTCAAATTATTCCGTTTGAGCCGGGTATGCAACAGGGTATGTTTATAGTTTATGGAGAAGACCTTACAGGCGAACTTGTAAGGCTTGAATATGAATTTGAAATTTTTGTTGAAGGCGGCTTTGACGACGGCATGTGGATGGAAGGCGGCGGCTTTGACGACGGCCGCTTCCCGGGTGGTGATATGGAAATGTTCCACCCTCCGGGCTTCTGGTGCGATGACCAAAATGAGTGGGTCGAGGCCTTCCGCTGGTGCGAAGATACCCATGAAATGGTACAAGATTGGGAGTTTTGTTTTGAAACCGGCGAATGGACCTATCTTGGCAGCGGTGGCGGAATTTTAGGCATACTGCGTAACGTATGGGTTTGGGGCACTGCCATTGGCGTAGTTGTTGTAGCCGGTGCTGTTGTGCTTATAATTGTGCTTCGTAAACGCAGCCATAAGATGTTTGATGCGGATGATGAGTAAGAGCTAAGGAGGGCACAACATGAGCGGCTTTGACACAATTGGCATGTGCGCGCGCAATTTATTTAAGCGTAAGCTGCGTACATTTTTGACATTGCTTGGTGTGCTAATTGGCACCGCGTCTATTATTCTTATGATATCCTTTGGGCTTGCCACAGACGCCATGTTTGACCAAATGATAGAGGACATGGGCTTTGACATGACCAGAATAGATGTGCATCCGGTATGGCAAGGCAGTATGATGTGGTGCGAAGAAACCAACCAGCCAATTCCTATGGAGCCACGGGATATTACAGACCAGAGTGTTGCCACAATATCTAATATCGAGGGCGTATTATTTGCTACCCCTTTGGTGCAAGAGCAGTTAGTGCTTCGCAGTGGTCCATATGTAATACGTGAACAGATAACGGGCATATTGCCATCTGCGCTTCGGCAAATGGGGCTTGATTTAGCCTATGGACGCTTGCTTGACGATGATGACGGCTTTGCGGTAGTGTTTGGTGCGCAAGCCGAGCGTCACTTTGTTGACTATGTAGCCGGCGAAAACTGGAGCAACCGCCTATGGGAGGAAATGTGGAGCGAAGTTGATACTCTGGTTGACGTAATAAACGACCCTATGCGCCTGTACTACGACTTAAACAGTCACCCATTTCGCTGGGGCTGGTGGGGCGACGAAGGCGGTGTGGACATTGAAGAAGCCATGCGCACTTTCCGCTCCTTTGATATAGAAGTTGTTGGCGTGCTTGAGCCTACGAGCGACCCACAGTGGGACCCATGGCCAAACGGTGTAATTTACATGGATTTCGCGCTTTTGGAACAGCTTGTGGCAATGCGCGATGCGGCACGAATTACTGCCAGGGAAGAAGACGAATGGAATCCTTGGTTTTCTGCCGCGCCGGTTGGGCCGCGCACTACTTTTGATAACTTGTTTGTGCGGACAGAAAGCATAGACTATGTACATGACGTTGCAAGAACAATTCAAGAAATGGGATATCAGGCTTCTTTCCAAGGGGCTTGGATAGACAGCCACAGGCAGGGGCACCAAGCGGTGCAAACTTTACTTGCAGTTATTGCCGCCATAAGCCTTTTTGTTGCGGCAATAAATATTGCCAATACAATGATAACATCCGTAACCGAGCGCACCCGCGAAATTGGTATCATGAAAGTTATTGGCGCGTCATTAATGGACATACGCAAACTGTTTTTGACAGAGGCACTTGTAATAGGTATGCTTGGCGGTTTGCTTGGCATTGGCCTTGCGTTTTTTGGCAGTTACGCGTTAAACAATTTTGATATCGAATTTTTAAACCGGCTGAATATGGCTCCGCCAATTACAACAGAAGGCATGGAAGATGCGCCGGTATCGTTGATTACTACGTGGCTTGTGGGCGTTGCCTTGGCTGTCGCAAGCGGAGTCGGGCTTGTTAGCGGAATTTTCCCCGCATGGCATGCAACAAGGTTAAGTGCCCTTGCGGCTATTAGGAATGAGTAGCACTTAATAGCTTTTGAAAACATTAATCAGAGAGTGCTCCCACTATTTGTAAGTCATTTGAATCGAAAACCGTCCAATATAATTTGTAATTTTTGGCGTCGCTTCGTGCTACACCAAATTACTGCGTTATATTGGACGGTTTTTAATTTTTCAGGAGGATAGTTTAGCATGGTTTGGTACATTATAAATAGTGGAAACATAATAAGTCTGGAGGATATCGCGTGAAAAAATGGATTACACTTCTATGCATATTAACTTTACCGCTGTTTTTATCTGCGTGCGAAGGCACTACGGATAATGTGGAAATTTATATCGGAAGTTCGACCATGTTTAGCGAATCGGAAATACAAGCTGCAATAGATACCGTGTTGGTATACTTCAAAGACTTTGAAGGTTGCGATTTGCTAAAGTTGTGGTATGACGAGGATATGTCAGTGATGTTGACGAGCGATTATATAATATATGGCAGAGGTTCTGTAAATATAGCCGAAAAAGAAAATGTGATAATATTACTGGGCGATTTTTACTCCGGCGAAATAGCAGAGCCTTATTTTGCTGCTGGCTCAACAAATAGATGGAAGTGGGTGCTAATTAGGGAAAACACAACTAATGAATGGATAGTTGACTGTTCCGGCTGGGGACCAACCATTGCAGTGCCTCCGATGTAGTCCGATCGGAGGTGTCTACCTTATACTCGGACGTGTTCCCACTATAAGAATGTACAGATTTGCCAACTTGATTTTTCGCGGGTTCGAGACATTTTTGACGCAGTGTGCCCAAAGGCACACAAGGAAAAAATTCGAAGAAGATGCGGAAATACTATGTACCGGCAAGGAGGCCAGACGCCGTAGGCGGCGTTTGCGCAGCAAGCGTACTGAAGTCGCAAAGATGTGCATTCGTTAGTGGGAACAAGCCCTAATATAGGGACAATGAGCAGAGCAAATGTCTCCCGTCCCGCTTTGTTCGCTGTTCTTCTTCAAACACGGGGTGATGTCGGATTAGGCATATGGCAACCACAATATTTATGCGATAGCTTGGGTGAGTCTATGTATACTCATGCCTTTGCAATGTATGAGATGAATACAAAAAGGGCTGCCCTGCTAAGCGTTTTAATGAATAAGATTCATTTGAAATGCTTAACGGGAACAGCCATTTTCATTGTTAGTTAAGGACGATATGTCCGGTGAAGATCACAAATTTAGATTAGTTGCAGCGGTCGCAGCCGCCGCATTGGTTGGTGGCGCATAGCCAATCGCGCCATTCTTCGTACGCTACTCGTTGGCGTTCTATTTCGGCAAGCCAGTCAAGGTATGCCTGGTGGGCGGCTTCGGCTTGGGCTATTGCCGCACGCCATTCACGGTATTCATCGCATTTCAATGCGCACCATCTAAGCCATTCACGCCATTCAAGGTATGCTTCGTAGTCGGCTTGGGCTTGGGCTACTGCTGCTTCCCATGCACGCCATTCTTCGTACGCTGCTTGTTGGCGTTCTATTTCGGCAAGCCATGCTTCGTATTCACATATTGGGCAGTCGCAAGTGGGTAAGCAAAACACGTACATCCATGCCCGTAATGTAAGAGGTACGGCGTTGTTATTCGTTACATCGCTTGGTAATGTCACCGTTCCTACAGAGTAAAACTCCGGTAACCACAAGCCGCCCGATGAATCGCGTAATGTTAATGATCCCCACGATACATTTGCTGTTGCAATCGGGTCAAAAGGGGTCACTATTATATCTACCGTTGGTGGCAACCCCCAGTCACCGATATACGCTTGCCAGCGGTTCATGTGTATCCGCGGCCTAACTGCTTGATTCTGCTGAGGAGGAACTATCGCTATAAGGTTCGGAAAATCTGATTCATTTGCGCAGTTTAGGCATGCACAATATAGTGGGCATACATTAACGGTTCCTTGTGTAACTCCAACAATATGAAGTACACATGTTAAATCGAGATTAGCATATGCATGTGCACCAGTTATAGATATTGGGGAAGAGCCACTTGGCGCATTATCGTGAATGCGGAAGCGAATTACTGCAAGGTGTCCCAAGACATCCATGTGTGCTAACGGATTTGCTAAAGAGAAATTTAGTTGCATTGGATTTTCATCAGCCGAAGGTGGCGCGGGTAGGCTCACGGTAGTGCCAGGCGTAATGCTAATACCTTGCAAAACATTTGAGTCATAAGTAACTGTAAGACCCAGAGCCAAGGTGTCGAGAGAAGGTCCGTTGTTGTATAAGAGAAGCACCACATCTACATATTGGCCAGGTGCCGCAGATGGCGACAATACATTTATGCCAATTCGTGGAAAAGGGGTAACCCTTACAACACGTCCGTCATAAGTAATCTCGCTTCCAAAAGCAGGTATTGAATTGAATGTACCTGCCGCCAATACCAATGCCACAACCAACGCCAACATGCGTTTACATAATTTTTTCATGTCTATCTCCTTTTCGTGCTGCGGTGCAGCTTTTTATTTCGCCTCAACCCATCGCTTTCATATTAGTAAACAGCTGGTGCTGGATACCATTATGTAGCGAAGGATAACACGATATAGTAACCCTTGGAAAAATGTAAAATTCCCCCAAAGTTGCTTGCATTTGATTTTAACATAGCACTTTATTAAATTCAACAGAAAATTCTACATTTTGCGTGAAGTTCACGGAATTTTTGCACGACGTGCAAGCCTCCTGGCACATACAGCGCGGTGATGTCAATGGGTTGCTTGTCATGCTTCGTTCATTGTTCTTTTTCAAGCTCGGGATGACGTGGATTCAAGGGGCTTTGGTCAGACCGACAAAAATGGCTGTCTTGTTAAGCGTTTTTAATGAATAAACTTCATTTAGAATGCCTAACAGAAACAGCCATTTTTTAGTTTTTAGCTAAGGCGATATGTTCGATGAAGATTACAAAATTGCATTAGTTACAGCAATCGCATTGGTTGGTGGCGCATAGCCATTCGCGCCATTCAACATATGCGCGCCATTCACGGTATTGTTGATAACGCCATTCCTGATATTCAACGTGTGCCCGCCAGGCAAGGTATTGTTGATAGCGCCATTCGCGGTATTCAAGATATGCGCGCCATGCAAGATATTGTTGGTGACGCCATTCACGGTATTCTACGTATGCTTGCCATGCTTCGTATTCACATACTGGGCAGTCGCAATCTGCTGGACAAAATACGTCCACCCATGCCCTTACCTCAAGACATACAGAATTGATATTAGTTACATCGTCTGGTAATGTCACCGTTCCTACAGAGTAAAACTCCGGTAACCACCAGCCGCCCAATGAACTGCGTAATGTTAATGGTCCCCATGATACATTTGCTGTTGCAATCGGGTCAAAAGGAGTCACTATTATATCTACCGTTGGTGGCAACCCCCAGTCACCGATATACGCTTGCCAGCGGTTCATGTGTATCCGCGGCCTAACTGCTTGATTCTGTTGAGGAGGAACTATCGCTATAAGGTTCGGAAAATCTGATTCATTTGCGCAGTTTAGGCATGCACAATATAGTGGGCATACATTAAC
>Ga0123355_10008138_pt1 | contig 15829 bp, 15 predicted proteins | sample TergutEmb28metaG_3_FD_89872 | JGI IMG/M metagenome (GOLD analysis project Ga0123355, IMG submission 89872) | Embiratermes neotenicus P1 segment gut microbial communities from Petit-Saut dam, French Guiana - Emb289 P1 | ecosystem: Host-associated > Arthropoda: Insects > Digestive system > Gut ...
CATTCCTTAAAGTTTTTGATTTTCAGCTAAAAGCACTTATCTTTAACATCTTCTCTGTATCTTGCGTTGGCCGGGGTATTATGTGCTTGGTTAGTACCCCGCCGTGGGCCTTTGCGGCTACTTCGCCGGCTTCTACTGCGGCCTGTATGTCTGCTATTGTTCCGCGTAGTTTTATTAGTACCAGTAGCGGGATTTCTAGCGTGTCGGCCTTGTCTGGCTTGTTTTTGTCGAAAGCTTCTATTGTAACGTTTGCGGCCTTGCATGCCGCGTCTGCCGCCGCGAAGGCTGTTACTAGGCCGAAAACCTCCAGTAAGCCTACCGCCTCGCCGTTATTCATTTATTACTGCCACCTTTATGCCCTCCATGCGAAGGTTTACTTTTAGTGCCTCGTCTATTTGTGATAGGGGGTACTTGTGGGTAATTAGTTTTTCAAGCGGCAAGCCTATGGCCTTGGCACGCTTCATGAAATCGAAGGTTGTGGCGTAGTCTCTTAGGGTGTATACCCACGAGCCTACTACGGTTATTTCCTTTTTGCATATATCGTGGTGCGGGTTTATTGGTGCATAGCCATTATCTACAAAGAAGCCCAATTCGCATAGCCCCCCGCCACGGCGTATGAACTTCCATACCGCCGCATGCGCCGCAGGTGAGCCGGTGCACTGGAACGCGAAATCTGCCAGCTTGCCGCCTGTGGCGGTTTTTATTGCCTCTTGTACCGCCTCTGCACCGCTATAGCGTTTGATGTTAACGGTTTCGGTTGCGCCTAACTCCCTGGCGAAGTCCAGCCTCTTATCCTCGCCGTCTACGGCTACTATGTTGTGGATACCCATTGTGCGTAGCACGGCAATTAGTAGTAAGCCTATTGGCCCGCAACCTTGTACCAGTACGCGGCTGTTGAAGCGTAGCAGGTTGGTTTTCTTGGCTTGCTCTGCGGCGTGAATTACTACTGCGGCGGGTTCTACCAGTAGGCGCAAGTCAAGGTTAAGGTCGTTTACAACGAAGAAAGACGAACCGCTGCGTATCAATAAATAATCCGCAAACCAGCCGTTGAAATGGATATCATCGTCCGGCAATAGGCCGTATACAGACGAAGAATCTGAAAGGTTTAGCTTGTTCATGTCCATCATGGCAATATCTGCATCATCGTCAAACATTACACTGGTTACTACTTTGTCGCCAAGCTTTACCGGGTTACCTGCACTGTCTTGGGTCACGTTCTTGCCCATTTTTACTATTGTGCCGCTACCTTCGTGGCCCAGCACCACGGGTATAAGGTTAAACGGGTCTTTCAGATACTCGTGGGCATCTGTACCACAAACCCCACAGCCTTCAATTTTGACCAAAATCTCGTCATCGCCGGGCGTTGGGATGGGGTAATGTTGGATTTCGAATTTCTCTTTGGCCGTAAGCATCGCCACCCGGCCTGTTTGTGGGGTTGGCTGGGAAGGGGATGGGGTAGGGGTTCCCATTTCACTTAGCACCTGTTTTACTATTTTCTCGATGTTGACTGTGTTTATTTCCATGCTGTCACCTCTTTTATTCTTTCATCATCTTATACATAAACTATCACCCAGCACACAGCGGCGGCTTTTTGTAAATGTCCTGGCACTGGTTAAACCCTCGCCTGTGCGGGAGGCTATTGTGAAAGAGCAGAAGCCCTCCCCGCCGAAGCCTAGTGCCGCGTAGGACGGCGCGTTTTTTACGAAAATGGCTGTGTCTGCCTCTTGGCCTAAGCGGGTTAGGTTGTCTACATTTTTGGAATGCATGTGTACGCTGTGGCGATGGCCTTGTTCTAGCTTTACGGCTATGCGTATGCCTTCGGTTATGTCTTTGGCACGTACCAGGCCCAGGATTGGCATCATTAGTTCTTCGCGTATTAGAATGTGGTCCTCATCGCCTTCGAATATTATGCATTTTATTTCTTCGTTTGTGGTTACGCCTATCATTTTTAGTAGTTCTGTTGCGCTTTTGCCTACGCAGTTGCGGTTTAGGCGTACTTGGTTGTTTTTATGCTCTAGTACTGTTTCGCATAGTGATTGTACCTCTTGGGGGTTGGCTTGGTAGCATGCGTTTTGCTTTAGGTAGTGTATTAGCTCGTCTGCTATTTTTTGGGTGGCTATTATTCCTTTTTCTGCTATGCAGGGCAGGTTATTGTCGAATGTTGCGCCTGCTACTATGTCTGACGCGGCTTGCTTTATATCGGCTGTGTCGTCTACCAGTACGGGTGGGTTGCCGGCACCCGCGCCTATTGCGCGCTTGCCGGATTTTAGCGCCGCTGTTACTACGCCTGGGCCGCCGGTTATTGTTAGAAGCTGAATTTCTGGGTGGTTGAATAGGATGTTGCCGGTTTCTTGGGTGGGCTTGGTGGTAGAAACGGCTATGTTTTCTGGCCCGCCTGCTTCGAATGAGGCTTGGTTTATTAGGTGCACGGCGTAGTTGGATGACCTTACTGCCGCCGGGTGTGGGTTAAAGACTACTGTGTTGCCTGCCGCCAGCATTCCTATTGTGTTGCATAGTACGGTTTCGCTTGGGTTGGTGCAGGGGGTTATTGCGCCTATTACGCCGAAAGGGCCGCGTTCTACCAGGGTAAGGCCATTGTCGCCGGAGAATGCTATTGTTGAGATATCTTCTGTGCCTGGGGTTTTTGCGGCTAGTAGCTCGTGTTTGGCGCGTTTGTGGATGGGGTTGCCCATGCCTGTTTCCGCTACTGCCATGTCGGATAGTATGCCTGCGTTTTCTATGGTTTTTTTGCGGATGTTTGAAATGATTTTATCGCGGGTGGCCATGGATAGGCGGGCTACCTGCTTTTGGGCTATTACGGCCTGGGCTATGGCGGTTTCCATAGTTGGGAAGATGCCGTATTCTGCGGGGTTGGCGCAGGTTTGGGTATTGGGATGGAGCTCTTTTATTACTTCGCTTACTATGCGGGTTATTAGGTCAGTGTTTTGCAAGGGGGTGCTCCTTTCAGTGGGGTGTTTTGGAAAACATTTGGCCCAATCATCAAAACCGGAATAAAGGTTTACCAATATCATCAAAACCGGACTCTGGCCGTAAGCCCCCTTCTTTAGAAGGGGGTGGCCCGAAGGGCCGGGGGTTGAATTAGACTCGCCGCAACCCTTCAACCCCCGCCGCCTTTGGCGGCACCCCCTTCTAAAGAAGGGGGCTAAGTGCGCGGCCCTTTGTCTATATTGTGTATAAACTTGCTAGTTCGTGGTCTTGTTCTGCCGTGCCGCCGCTTACGCCTATCGCACCTATTATATGGCCATCTGGGTCTTGTAGCGGCACGCCGCCGCCTATTGGTAGGATTTTACCATCGCCTATGGCTTCCAGGCCGTAGAACTGCTGGCCCGGTTGTACCAGCTTATGAAGGTCTGCTGTGGGCATTTTTAGTGCGGCGGCCGTGTAGGCTTTCGCTAATGCCGCTTCGTAGCTTATTAGTAGTGCGCCGTCCATTACGTGGATGGCTATGGGGTTGCCTTCGGCGTTTACACAGGCGGCTACTATTGGTAGGTTTTTATCTTTGGCTTTGTGCTCTATATTTTCTAGTAGATGTTTGGCTTGGGTTAGGGTTAGCTTATTTGTGCCAGGTGGGGTGGGGGGTAGTGCGCTTTTTACTGCTTGTACCACGGCTTGCTCAAAATCTTCGTATCTGGCTTTTATATATAGGAGGTCGGATAGCCGGTTCATATACGAAAGCGTAGCCCTTGCATAACCGGAGGTTTCCGCAATTTCGGATAGTTTTGTCTCGGCCCGCCTTGCCACAGCCCTGGCTAGGTCTAGCACGGCGGATTTAGGGCTTGCGCCGTAGGTCACAAAGGACGTTATTGGCGGTAGTATCGTGTTTATTGCGTCTATTTGGGATTCTAGTGCGGTAACTTCATCTTCAAAAATAGTATCTATTGCGGTGTTTAGGGGGCTTTTTTCTGCCGTTGATATTAGTGATAGCACCGACATTACAGTCTTTTGGATTTTTTCTATATCGTCTGCTTGCCCGGTGGGGTATAGGCTTTTCACCATTCCCAAGTGCGCGTTTAACTCGTCTAACGCCGCCATAGCTTGGATTATTGGGTGGTGTTTTGGGATTGGGCTACCATTTTGTATCATGGTTTTGCCCTTGTCTCCTGTTTTTGTGTAGATGCTCATATGAAAATACCACCTTTTATAGCTCGCGCGGCGTTTGTGCCTAGTGCGCGTAGTTTTCGGGTTGCTTCATTGCTTTCTAGGTTTACATAAAGCGTGGGGTTAGTTTCTTCTAATGGTATATCTATGGGGCAGTTGCGCATTTGCAGTAGCGCGTCATTGGCGGTTATGCCTATGCCCACGCGTAGTTTTGAGTTGTTTGCGGCTTCTATAGCAAGGGTTTTGGCATCGCCGGTTGCGCTAATTATTGTGCATGGGATACCTTCCTCCTCCAAGCCTGCGCATATTTCGGCTAGGTGGGCGGGGCTTGCGTTGGCTTCGTGTATGTGAACGGATGGGTTTATATCTCTCGTCACTATTTTCACCTTTAATTCGATACTGTGTTTAGCGGGGCAGGTGGCTGGTGCGGTGTTAAAAAGCTCTCGTTATGAATGTCGAATACATATTTATTTGCGTTGTCTGGGTGTAGTAGCACCTTCACATGTTCCCCTATAGTCATTAAATCATTATTATCCAGTGGGCCGCTAACAAACTGCATATGGCCGTGCGCGGCTACTAATACTGTTGCGGGCTGGCCGTTTATTCTTATGTTCCAGTTTTCTTCTGTACCCAGTACATTGGCCCAGATTGGCGTGCCGTATTCTAATAGCCATCTGAATTTACGTTGCTTACGCCTATTGGCTATCAAAAACCCAGTACCTATGCTACCAAATATTACTCCAAGCCCAAGCAAAATGCCTACAGGTATCCAGTATGCCGCCCATGTCATAACAAATTCGTGGGGGTTTTGCCGGTTTACCAGTATGTCTATTGGCTGGCCAACAAACATGCCTGTGTTTGTCCAGCGCAAGGGTGCGTTTATTACCACGCCGCCCGCCTCATATTCGACATACACGCGGCGGTTATATGAGCGATGCCCGTCTGCATCTACGCTGGGTTGTGTTGTAATGCTTGTAATTATGGCCGTAACCCTATCAGAATCTCTGGCGATGCGCCTATGGTTATGCCCTAGGGTTGCGTACAATATTAGTGCGATAGTGCCAAGTAGTAACCCTATGCAAAAAAATATGATGCCAATAATTTTAAACACTTTTTTATGCATTGTGACTTATACCTCCCCGGCGTATGCCATCGCCAAACCGGTTGCTACCGCTCCCCTTGCGCCCTCAGTACCGCGGATATTACCGCGCCCGCACACCATGCCCATATCTGCAAACGCCGCCGATATAAAGCCTGGGATTTCGAAATCTTCTGCCGAGCCGCCTACTAATATTACATGCTTAATTCCGTCTTGGCTGGGGTTTGGGGATAGTTTTTTTATGGCTCTGGTTGCGTTTTTTATAAAGACACTGCGCTTTGCGTCTTGCCTTACACTTACTATTTTTTCTATTGGGCGTTCTTCATCTATTTTTATCATCCCGCTTGGGGCCATTATTACAATTGCCCCGAAGAATCGCGGGTTTAATCCGTTTTCGTAAAAAATTATTTCGCCGGTTTCCATTCTTATGTGGAACATGCTTTCAACTTTGGCTACTGGGTATTTTTTTATATTTTCTGCTGTAATGCGGCTGGCTAGTCCTAGCTGGGATTGTATCATCATTGTTACCAGTTCACCTGCACCGGCTACACTTATCGAGGTTACTGTTCCGCTTGTATCTAGTAGTGCTGCGTCTGTTGAGCCGCCGCCTATGTCTAGTACCATCAGCGGTAGGCTTGTGCCTGGTGTTGTTAGTGCGCCTACGGCGGCCATTACCGGCTCTACGCCTGTTACGCGTGTGTATATGCCGGTTTTTTGGGATAGGGCGGTTGCTATTTCTAGCATTGGTAGTTTGCCTGTGGTTACCATTGCGGCTACTGCTATGGCTTTTTCTAGGCTGGTTTCGCCAGCTAGTGCACCGGAAATGGCTACTGGGGCGCAGGTGTCTACTGCGAAAAGGTCGCGGATTTGGATTGTGTCGCCAGCTAATGCGGCCATGCTTTCTGTTGCCTTGGTTAGCATGTTGCCTATATTTGTATCCGGCTCGCCGCTGATATTTGTTATCTTGCCTGCGGTTTCAATGGCTTGCATTACCGCTTCCGCGCCTTGGTTGAAATCTATGGTTGTGAGGTTTTCGGCCGTTATGGTTATCTTGCCTATTTTTTGCGGTGGGGCGGTATTATGCCAGGGTGTTTTCATTACTACAGCTGATTTTGCGCCTATTAGGCTTTTGGCAATTGGTGTGATATTAAGGGTTTCTTCCGGCGAAAGCCCTAACAGCGTGGCAATGCCATATGGGTTTGAAAGCATATGCACCGGTTGCCCGGGTAGGGCTACTTCTATGGCGGTTTCTATGCCTTCTTTTATTTTTTTAATGCCGTGAACTTCATCAATTATAGGAATCTTGTGGTTTAGGCGGTTGTACACCAGCACCGCCTCGTCTAGTTGCAGTATCGCGCCGGTAATATTAGTGTTTTCGGCTTGGTTTATTAGCATGGCGGCGGTTTCGTAGCCTGTTTCTTCCGGTACAACTACTATATATGCCATGCCCGCCTGTGCGCGGTGTAGGTTTTGGATATCAATGGTTTTTCCAACGCCTGTGCCGTAGCCCGCCGGGGTTTTGGGGTTATGGCCCAGCATTGACGACTCTGTTACAACAGTCTGGGTAAGTGTTTCCATTGCCGCGCCGCCTATTACCGGCGCGGCTTCGTTTATGCGTATGTGGCTTATTTCTTGCAAGGTTAGCCCTGCGGCTGTAGCGGCTTCCCCAAGTGCCGATAGTATGCCCGTCACATTATCTACAGTGCCTTTTAGCCCGGTTGTAAATACAGATGCACCGGAAAGAAACCGCAGCTTACCGGCTTCGTTTTCCACGGCAACGCAGACCTCTGTAGTTGAGTTGCCTATATCAACCGCCGCCAGGATTTTCATTTAAGAATGCCCCGCTTTTCGTAAACCTCTGCCGCGTCAGATATCAGCTTTGCGCATATTGGCGCGTTGTAGTGGGTTAGGAGGGTGTCACGCATGGCCATAAGTTCGGCCTTGGTGGCGCGGTATGGGCGTAGCTTGCCGTACATCTCCAGCACTAACTCGTCTGGGATGTCTACCATTTCTGCGGCGCGTTCAAAATTATGCGCCAGGTGTGGGCGGCCGCTTTCCCTTGCGGCGCGGCCTTGTAGCAGTAGGGTTTCTTTGGAAATTTTAATATCCTCTGGTGTAACCTCGCCACGGCGCACAGCGTCTAGCGTTATCTCGGATTGCTTTTTGCCTGTTTTGGATAGTACGTCCATGTGGGCGCTTAATGGGTATGACATTTACGTACGCCCCCATTCTATAGTTTCTTTACTGCGGTCAGCTTTTTCCGTTTCTTTTATATGCATTATGGCCGCTTTTACTTGGTATGCGGCGCGTATCATCGGGTCGTTTTGGGTAGCAATTGGGGTTACGCTTTCGCCCTTTGCGTACTTTGCGGCGTTTTTGCCTATTTGGCGGTAGTGGGCCAGGGTTAGTAGCGGGGCTTGTGGAAATAGCTCTATATTTGAAAGCACTTGAAGGTCGGTTTGGTGGATAATGGCTGTGCCTTTGGATTGTAGCCCAATGCCTATGCCAGAGCCGGATAGGTCTGCGGCTTCTTTGCCAATAACGGCTACATCAGAAGATTTGAAAACCTGCACAATGCGTATATCCATGCCTTCTTCTTCTATCCCTGCCTTTATTTCGGAAAGAACTTGGCTGTGGGAAAGGCCGTTGATGGTGGCACTGCCGCCCGAGCCGAAAGCCGGGCCTACGCCAATTACTACCTCTGTTGGGTTGTTCGTAGTGGCGGCATTCTGCCGCACGCGCCGCTGAAGGTTTTGCGGTTCATTACCTGCGGGCGGCAGAATGCCACCCATACGAGAATGCGCCAGCTGTGGGTTTGTTTCGTCTAAGGCTGTGGATTGTGTAGCTTGTAAATGCTCCAGCACAATTCTTGTGACCAGCCTAACAAGTGCCTCATCCGGTACGTCACCAAGGCTGGCCGGCGAATATACTCCGCCTTCCGGCCCGCGACTTCTCTTGCAATTATGAGAACACGTACCCCCACCACACTCACGAGAGCACCCGCCGCTTTTACAGGAGAGAATCTCATTTCTTTGTTGCTTCTGCCCATCATGCGAACCGAAAGCCATCAAATCCCCTCCCTATCAATAACATTAGCAATATCCTTAATTTCTTCCCAGCGCCCCCCGCCCACACGGTACCCTGTACCAGGGCCGCGATAGTCATTAGGCGCGCTAATGGCAGAAACCACATTGTAATTCTCATCCAAAATAGCGGATGTTTGCATATAGTCCCCAGTTATCCGCTGTTTTAGCATATTCAAAACCCGCTCTGCGACATGTTCAAACCCGGTTTCGCTTAAAGCCTTAACAATATCAAGCCCGGTAAGCCCGCGCCGCATAAGGCTTTCAGCGGCGGCAATATCAGCGGCGGCATCCCTTGGCAATGTGTCTTTACTGCCGTGGGCATATGTTACGGCCTCAACCTGTTCGTCTGTAATTTCTGCCAAATTTAAATAGCGGAATACAGCCTGCACGGCCCGCCCGGCTTCCCGCCTAACACGGATAACCTCATCCTCGGTAACGGGCCTAAGCCCGCCGTCAACCATCATATCCCGCTGTAAAATATTATAATCGTCATAATCTTCTGCATCAAAATTAGAGCCTGCAAATAAATTATCATAGTTAGGCTCACCGGCATAACCGGAAAAAATAAAGTCTGTTCCCGGCAGAAACTGAAGCATAGTACGCGCAGTGCGGCGCATATCAGAATGTGAAAAACTTTGGTCGTTGGAAGATGCAACCTCTAAGTCAAGCGCGGCGGCAATTAGATTTTCGGCCAGTACCGCCCGTATCCCAGACGGCACAGACGCAGTGATACCAATACAGCTAACAGAGCCGTTTTGTATCCCCTGCGAGCCTGCACCCTTGGCTACATATAGGCAACGCGCCTCTAAATAAAGCATAGATTTCTTCTGGGCCGCGCCCATAAGTGCCTCCGAGCCGGTGCCGGAGGTAAACCGCGTTTTAAGCCCCCTGGAAGCATACGCCGATGCCAAAAACGCTTTTGAATAAGGGGTGTCGTCACCGTCAATAAAAACCGGCTCTGTACCGTATACAGACATGGTTTCCGCATAAGTGGTAAACCCGCGTATGCCAAGCACAAGCTCCGTAGCCTCTTCAACGGCGCACTGCGTAAGCACTCCCGGGCGGCCCACCTGCGAGCCTATTAGTAGCGCGATGGCGTTAAGCGGTGCGTACCGCGCTACACCTACGGTGGTTTCTTCCTCTGCAAAGCCGCGAAGTGCGCCTTCTGCGCTGTCTGCCGCAATTTGCACGGGGTCATCTTTTAGGTTAGTGATATGGGCCTGGTTTGCAGGGGCGCTTCTGGCACGCATTTTTTGCATGGCCATCATCATCTCTACCACGTTTAGGTGGTTCATGACCTCTGTTATCTTGGCGGGGGTTATGCCGGAAACTATTGCTACTATTTCATTGCGTGGGATGTTTATATCGGTAAGCTTACGGGCTATTTCTACCGATGGAATGTTCATAAAATGGGTAAGTGCCGGGTTAATTGTATAGTCGGCAATAAAGCGGTCTATAAAATCGAAATCTTCCCGGGATGTGCCGTCCATTTCGGTTATTTTACCGCCCTCAACCTTTATAGAAGGCATAGGGTCATAAGGGCTATGCATGGCGGTAAAGCCTGCCTCTGGCCATTCGGCAATAAAACCGTCGCGGTTTACGGGGCGGTTATTTAATATTTCAAAACGTTTGGATTTTTTCATTGTACAGCCCCTGTCGGAAAAAATTAAAGGAACGGCAAAGCGCAATATCACTAGGCAAATTATTAGACCTCGTCATTGCGAGCAAAGCGAAGCAATCCAATCATAGCGGAAATCTTTAGTTTCACTGGATTGCTTCGTCACTTCGTTCCTCGCAATGACGGAGCCTTACGCTTAACTTAATGACAGTGGCCAGAACATGCCTCTGCGGAAACCCACATATATCTATTTAGAAAAATTAGCCAAAACCTTGCGAACAACAGCCTCAACAGTCTCAGCACTATAAGGTTGGCCGTCACTAACCGGCGCACTAGCAACCGGTGCCGAAGCCGCGCCAAGCGAGTGACAACTACATCCACCATTACTATTTATACGTGCACAAATATCAGCCGGGTGCTTACCGGGCAGGCCCATTTCCTTACGAAGCTCATAAAGCCTGGTAACTTTCTGCTTGTCCAACTGTTGCGGCTTCCCAATTTGGCTGGAAATAAACAGCAACTTAGCATAAAACTCCAAAGACTCCATCTTATGATAAGCCGCAAGCAAATCCACGCCATAAGAAAGCGCACCGTGATTCTCCAAAAGCACCGCATCATAATGTTGCAAATATTTTGCCACAGCATTAGGAATCTCGTCCGTAGAAGGCGTTCCATATTCCGCAATAGGCACACAGCCCAAGATAATAATAGCCTCGGGCATAATAGGCTCTGTAAGCGGCGTGCCAACAATGGCATAGCTTGTGGCATAAGGCGGATGCGCGTGCACTACAGACTTAACATCCGGCCTTTCTTTATAAACGCGCAAGTGCATCTTAATTTCAGAAGAAGGGCGATATCCACCCTTAGCCTGCAACACCTTGCCGCTTGCGTCTACCTTACAAATCATGTCTGGTGTCATAAAGCCCTTACTCACGCCAGTAGGCGTACAAAGATACTCATTTGGGCTAATTTGCACAGAGATATTACCGTCATTAGCGGCGATAAAGCCTTTGTCATAAATACGCTTACCAATTTCGCAAATCTGCTTCTTAATTTCAAATTCTGATGGCATGGTTGGCCCCTCTTTCGCGTTTTAGTAGTTTTATCGTTGAACTTTCCATAAGAATATCACAACATCAAAAGCAAATCAACATCTTCACAGATATTTAATATAATGTATTTGATTGCGTTTGTGTGTGATTTACGTTAGATTATCAGCACAACTGCCAGAAAATAATCCAGGAGAATGACAATGAGAACATATAGAAGGCTTACTCTCGCTGATATTCCGCTGTTATTAGAAACACAAAAAGAAACAAAAGCACTAGACTTTTATCATGTAGACACAGAAAGCGTGAAAATATTTCTGTCAAACCCATCAAATTACTTTTTTGCCTGCATTGATAACAACAAAATAATCGGCTATATATGCGGCCACGAGCTTAACCGCCTTGATAACGCAGGTAATATGCTGTACATACATGCCGTAGGCGTTCATGCAGATTTTAGGCAACAAGGCATAGGCAAGCAAATGATGGACAGGATAAAGCAATTATGTAAGCACGATGCTATAACCAAAATATTTTTGTACACAAAAAAGACAAACAAACCTGCATGCGCATTATATGATTCATGTGGCGGCTATGCCCATTGTGATGATAATGTTTCATATTTCTTTACTAAGTTTGATTAAATGCACAGGAACTCCAGATGTAGACAAAAATAAAGACTATCTCATGAAACCCATTCCCCTTACTCCATCCCAGAACCGCGCAAAGCACGGTTCCTTATAAAGTTTAATCAAAGCTTTTTCAAAAGCTTGTGGGGTGTGGGGCAAAGCCACACGGTTTTAACGGGTTTACATAAAATAGCCTTTAATCTTAATACTTACCATAAACAATATTTTTGACGGTATCTTCAGCCAAATAATACGACTCCGCCAGTTTGTGAATTGGTGTGCCTGCCCTGTATGCTTTTATCATGCTTTCGTTGCGCTGGGCAATTGCCTTTTTTGAGCCGGTTTTGGCTCCCCACTTTTCGTGGTTTGCGGTCGGCTTTGGGATATATACCAATTCACCTTGGATGTACTTTTGAATCTCTGTTAGTAGAGACTCTGGTAGTATTGCTTGTGCTTTTACATATTTCATCCGGCTTAGCTCCTCATAATTTTACTCCATGAGATGCAAAGTCGGAGGGAAGAAAATTTTTACTCCATGCAAAGGATTACAGCCTTCCCTACAACTTTGCATGGAGAAAATCACGTCTTGTGTCTAGACATAAGTTTCGCATTAGTCTCACCTCGCTTTCTGGGTTAAGCCATTAGCGGATAGTGTAAATACACGGTCCGCATTTTGTATGGTACTTAGCCTATGGGCTATTATAAACGTTGTGCGCCCTTTGGCAAGATTTTTTAAGCCCTCCATCACCGCGCTTTCGCTTTCAGTGTCTAGGGAACTTGTAGCCTCGTCTAATATTAGAATGGGTGGGTTTTTTAGGAAAACCCTGGCTATGGTTAGCCTTTGTTGCTGGCCGCCGGAAAGTTTTACGCCGCGTTGCCCTATGTGTGTGGCGTAGCCGTTTGGTAGTTGCATTATAAAATCATGGGCCATTGCCTGTTTTGCGGCTTCCATGGCTTCGGCTGTGGTAGCGTCTGACTTACCGTATAGGATATTTTCCATAACAGTACCAGCGAATAAAAATGTCTCTTGTCTTACAACGCCTATTTGCCTGCGTAGGGAGTTCAAGGTTACATCGCGTACATTTATGCCGTCTATTATAACCGCACCGGCAGTTGTATCATATAGCCTTGGTATCAGCGAGCATAACGTGGTTTTACCAATGCCCGAACTGCCTACTATAGCTATTGTTTCCCCTGGCTGTGCTTCTAGGTTGATATTTTTTAGTACATACTCGTGTTTTTCGCCGTAGCGGAAATTTACGTTTTCAAATGCTACATGGCCCTTAGTGATTTTCAGTTCTATAGCATTTTTCGCGTCAGATATATCGGGTGAAATGTCCATTATTTCCCTAAAGCGCACAAAGCCTGTAAAGCCAGATTGGAAGAACGGAACCAGCTCCGCAAGTTTGGGCACTGGGCTGGTTAGGTATGCGACATACATAACAAACACCAGCAGGCTTGATACCTCAAGCGTACCAGCCGCAATCCATACCCCACCGGCTACCACTATTACCACAACAATAAGCGGTGTAAAAAAATATTCCACCAGCGACAGTAACAGGGCTTCGCTTTTATAGATTTTCACCCTGCTATCGTAGAAGCGGTTATTTTGCGCCCTAAATTTCGCAAGTTCCATATCTTCATTGGCGAAGCTTTTTACCACGCGTATCCCGGATAGGTTTTCCCCTACTGCGGTGTTTACATCTGCTATACGCTCTTGGTTTTCTTTATATGAAAGCTGTAGCTTCTTGTAAAAAACAACCGAATATATTGCCATAGCCAGCAAAACCGCAAGTATAAGTAAAGCCAGCCGCCAGTTAATATACAATAAAATTATGATAGAGCCGGTGAACTGTATCAGGTAGGTAAGGGCCATTGCAGGTACGTGGTGGTATACCTCTGAGATGCTGAACAAATCGTTGGTTAGCCGCGACATTAGCTCCCCGGTGTTTCTATTATCGTAGAAGCTAAAGGGTAGTTTTTGATAATGGGCGAAAAGCTCACTGCGTAGGTTGCGCTCTATTTTTGCGCCCATTACATGGCCCTGCCAGTCTATGAATATCCCGGCGCAGGTTTGGGTGATTATAATGGCGGCCATTAACGCACCTGTGCGTAGTATCGCGGGTAGTACGTTATATGTGCCGGGGGCGAGTATGTTGTTGGTGATATGCCTAACACATAGCGGTACTGCTAGCGACATGGCCGCTGTTGTTATTGCCGCCAGCATTAGCACAGCAAATAGACCTCTGTATGGCTTGTAATATGACAGAAATCTGTGGAAGTTTGATATTTTATTGGGTGATTGCATTTGTATTTTCCTCCGTTATCTTAATATTTAAATTTATATCAAGACGCAAAACCTAATATAAGGCTATGCCCTACATTAGGTTTTGCCGAAGGGAAAAAGATTCAGATTATGCGATAGCCGTTCATTATTTTCATGACATCAGTCCTTTAGAGAATTATACAGATTCTTTACAGGCCCTAAACGCCGCAAGGGCAATATCCAACTGCTCCTTTGTATGTCCAGCCGAAACTTGACAGCGCACGCGGGCTTTGCCCTTTGGCACTACCGGGTAGAAGAAGCCTATCGCGTAAACGCCGTATTCCAGTAGTTTTTCGGCCATTTTTTGCGCTTTTAGCTCATCATATAGCATTACAGGTACTATCGGGTGCTGGCCGTCTACTAAGCTTAAGCCAATTTCCTTTAGGCCCTGGCGGAAGTATGCGGTGTTTTCATCCAGGCGGGTTTTTAGGGCTTTATCGCGCTGGATTAGCTCCAGTACTTTTAGCGAACCTGATGCGATTATTGGGGATAGGGTGTTAGAAAACAGATACGTCCGCGAACGCTGGCGTAGGATATCAATAATAGCCTTCTTGCCGCTGGTATACCCGCCGGAAGAACCGCCCAGGGCCTTACCCAGCGTGCCGGTTAAAAGGTCTATGCGGTGCATGACGTTGTGATGCTCATGTGCGCCGCGTAGGTTTTCGCCTATTACGCCTACGCCGTGGCTGTCGTCTACTATTACAATCGCGTCGTATTTATCGGCCAGGTCACAGATTGCGGGCAGGTTGGCAATTGTGCCGTCCATAGAGAATACACCGTCTGTTACTATGGCTTTAATTCTTGCGGCATGGGCCTCTTTTAGCTTGGCTTCTAGGTCTGCCATATCGTTATTTTTATAGCGGTAGCGGGCGGCTTTGCATAGGCGCACGCCGTCTATAATGCTTGCGTGGTTTAGTTCATCGCTTATTATCGCGTCCTCGGCGGTTAGGATTGTCTCGAAAAGCCCGCCGTTTGCGTCGTAGCAGGATGAGTATAGGATTGTGTCCTCTGTACATAAAAACTCGCTTAGCTTGGCTTCCAGGTTCTTATGAAGCTCCTGGGTGCCGCATATAAAGCGGACGGAAGATAAACCATACCCCCAGGTGTCTATGCCTTGCTTGGCGGCTTCTTTTACTTCTGGGTTGTTGGCAAGCCCTAGGTAGTTGTTGGCACACATGTTTATTAGGTTGGGCTTTTGTGTGGTGCTTATTTGAGAAGATTGCGGGGTTGTTATTACCCGTTCGGTTTTCCATAAGCCAGAGGCTTGGATGTCTGTGGCTAGGTTGTGCCAGTGGTTGTATGCGGTTTTCATGGGGTTCTTCCTTTCATATAGCGGCCCTGGTGTGGGTAGGACGCTGATGCAAATTAATCACATGTTGTGTTTCACCAAGGGCGGCGCGATGTAGGCATCGCGCCCCACGAGTGTATTACGTTAGTTGATAGGGTGCCGCTTCTACGAAATCGCACGCTGTTTTTACAGATATCCGGCTTCCTTTAGGCAAGCTTGGGCATTTTCTAAATCTTCAGGTGCTACCAGCACTATCGGGCCGGTGCAACCCATGCCGCTGGTGGCGTATATGCCTTTTTTCCATAGCGCTTCTACGGCTTCTTCAAGCTCCAGGATTTCTATACCCGCGATTTCCTCGGTTACTATTTTTTCCGGGGGTGCAGTTACTTTTTCTTCTGCTTTGGATGCTTGCGCTGGGGCGGATGGCTCTACTGCCAGTAATGCTTCTAGCCTGGCCTTCTTAGCGGCGGCAAACTCGGCATTCACTTTTTTCACAAGCTCGCCCTTGGCACAAGCGGCGGCATAGGCAATTGCCCCGGCCACAACCGGTGCGCCAGACGCACGTGAGAGGATATTAACAATCCGGTCAAACCCTTGCCCTACCCCCGGGCCGTA
>Ga0123355_10008139_pt1 | contig 15826 bp, 11 predicted proteins | sample TergutEmb28metaG_3_FD_89872 | JGI IMG/M metagenome (GOLD analysis project Ga0123355, IMG submission 89872) | Embiratermes neotenicus P1 segment gut microbial communities from Petit-Saut dam, French Guiana - Emb289 P1 | ecosystem: Host-associated > Arthropoda: Insects > Digestive system > Gut ...
ATATCCATCATCAGGAGCTTGCGACTATTCTGTTGAATTACCACATTGGTCGTATTGTTCTTGGTTCGATGTGTGTTGGAGTTTCGGTGTGGTTGGGTTGGAGAGGTATCCGTGTTGCAGGCTTCAGCCTGCAACACGGATACCACCAATGTGGTAATTCAACAGAATAGTCGCAAGCTCCTGATGATGGATATATTAATGTTCGAAACATGTTGAGCACATAAGACATGAAATAAAATAGCACGTGACATCAAGTTGATCTTTTATTCTTCAACTATCAAAATATATTCACGTCTAGCGTAAATACAGCAGTGTATGTTCTGTCTGAGATATTAGTTGAGGCTGAGGAAGAAGTTGAACGTCAAGCATGTAATGCCACATAGCACACCCAGGTGGCAGCATTCAGATGAAATTAACGCGTGGTTTGCTCGGAGAATAAAGAATCGACATACGAAGTAGGCAGTGAAGTATCATGTCATTATGGCAGCACGTCAAATGAGTAGTTTATTATAATATGCATGATTTCAACCGAGGTATTTCTTTTGTAAAAAGTGGAGGGATATATTTGGAATTAATTTAGCGAAGTACGATGCCGGTGCCATTGCAACGTTGAAGTAATTTCGCGCAGGAGAGGCTGTTTTGAGAACCTGTTATATCTTCAATTAGTCGAGATATTCCGCGCGATTTTTGGAAACGTTTCCTGTTCTGAGCCAAATTAATTCGGTCCCTAATTTGCCCCCCCGTCCCCCCCCCCCCCAAAAAATAATTTATGTATCAGAAATTACTGTTTTACAAATCCTGACCCTTCACTCTTTAGGAAGGTATACGGGAGAAGTACAGTAAATGGCTATTCCCTATGATACTGTACGTAGTAGCGCATCCATTGCAGTGACTGGGTAACGAGCTGGACGACCCGGTTTGATTTCCGGCAAGAGCAGAATTTTTGCTCTCACCACTGCGTCCAGATCGACATGGTGAACACCCAGCCTCCTATCCAGCAGCCGGGGGGACTTTCCCGTGGGGCAAACCGGCCTAGGCATGAAGCTGACTTCTCGCTTCCTTCCAGCTTAGGTCTTCATGCGAAGACTTAATTTTTTAAATTTATGTTGCAAGTAGTTCCAAATTCACAACAGCAGCGATTCTAGGAGATTGTAATGCCAAGGTAACGGGCCAAAGAGGTGGGGGTACAAGCTGCGTGTAATAAAAGTACCTAGATAATTGCGGAACAACTACGGAAGAGAAAGCTGTCAGGGACGGCTAGCTGGTTGGGTGGAAGAGTGGCACATTGCACATTTGCTAGCCTCCCCACGTGTTTCGGTGCTGTCTGTACAACGGTAGTTCGATTCCCGCGGCCCATTCGTTCTCATATTCGGTGGGTTCCCGTGTCTTTTCTTCGGGTACAGAGCGGTCGGAGGATTCAGAGATAGGTATTTTATTTAAGGACACTTGGAATTTGCTAAGAATATGTATAGCGTTGTTTGTAGATAAATAAGATATGAGTATGGAACATTGGTGAAATGGTAGTGACGTGGGAAAACCGAAGTAAAACCTGTCCCATTGTCACTTTGTCCACCACTGATCCCACATAGGCTGGTATCGGATTAGGGTTTGCCGTCACGTGTGTGCCGCGATGCTTCGTGCGTGTTTAACCACCTGCTCTGCTGATGGTAATACGTCTCCTACCTGAAATTTCAAGCAGCAACAGGTCTGTCAGGTGCCGTTTCGATAATACAACATGTGGCCGAGGTGCCCGTGTATGTTTGTCAGCTTGTCTGCCCTGTTTTTCAACCGTATACATTTACAGATGAGGCAGAAAGCATGCAACCCTTATTGTAACTCATCATGCACCAGTTTATTACGTGGGCCAGCCAATTCGCCAAGATGTTTGAGTTGTTTATCCCCAATTATGTAACACATTTTCCCCTTATATTTGCATATATTTTTGCTCTGCACCTTTCAGGGGTTTACTGACGTCCTTGTAGATTGTGTGGGTTGTGTGAGTACACATTCTGCTTTAAGTAGCGCGAGAAATAGGAATCTGGGATTGTGAGGTACGGTGATCCTGGTGGCCATGATTTATTTTAAGTTACCATGTCACCGATACGTTTTGCCATTGTTGCCGTGGTGTGATTCGCTGTGTGTGTGTGTGTGTGTGTGTGTGTGTATGTAGATGCACATTCTTGCTTTAATCTGCAGTCACAGTTTCTTTTAAAACAACATGGGGACCAACCACCCGGTGACGCAGAATTGCAAGTAATACACCAATTATTTCACTGTACTGGGGCGCCACGTAGAAAGCCTGTAGATTTATACGCTTCCTTCTCCTGCTGATCTGACTGTGAACATAGACACTGAGGTGGAACCATGCACGTTTGTTTAAAAGACCTTCTGCACTCCGCATACGACTTTGATATGAAGTAATGTTGAATAATCAACACTCGTTCGGCGCGTGTAAAACTCGTGTTGGTGCCTCAGATTTCTCAAGGCCAGCAAGGCAGCACAGTCTACCGTACAGTATTCCAGGGTAACCTTTAAGCGTCAACACGTTCGTGTTTTGTGCTGTTCTGCAAGAAAATTGTCTTTCTAATGGGTTGCGTGACTTTGGGTCATGCTGTTTGCAGGTAAAGTACCAACTGTCCTGTCTGCAGAGAACGGCATGGCTATTGTGCCAATCCAACACCCCATCATACTATTTTTACAAGTCTCACGCCTTGTTACCGAATATACAACAGCGGTCGTGCGAGCTTGTAAGGTGCCATTCAGTGTATGATCCCACGTTGTTCAGGATATTGTTCTTTATTAAAACGATGTTGTAGGTTATGGCGGAACGTAACGTTTTGATCACTGACAACGTTTGTGTGGTTTTTTGACTGCTACTGATGAATTATGGACTTAATAGAGGGCTTTCCACTGTATTTATGTAGCCATCAATAAGAACAACAAATGCCGTCAGCAGAAAGGTAAAATTCATCCTATAACAGGCCACGAAGGCCCAGAAGGGGAGCGGAGGTCGGCGCTAAATGAAGTGGGTGGTCAACGCCATGCACCGGCCGTTTTACCCCAGGGAAAGACCGGGTACGCATTGTACATAGGCTGGGTGGGCCCTAGGACCGGCCTGGACGGGTGCGGAAAATCTCGTCTCCCACCGGTGGGATTCGATCCGTGGACTGTCCAGTCCGTAGCGAGTCGCTGTACCGACTACGCTATCCCGGCCCACAACGTTTTCATATAAAAATATATGTAAATGTTTTGTTTGGACGACTGAGGTAATGCTGCGCAAAAATGTCTCGCCTAACAGCTCAGAATTCGTTCATTTGTATTTGCCTGAAGTTCGAAAAGATTATTGAAAGAAGCATGGCCCGCCATGTTTGTGGAGTTAAAATGTTATTAGATTTTTCACCGTTTATAATTGTACGTTTACCAAAGAAAAAGAAACTGCAGATTCTTCATAAAATGAAACCCAGCTCAGCTCTAAAGAGATTACGGGGATGAATGATACGTCGCATCACAGGCAGAGTGCTTTTCAATCCCGGCCTTCCATCCATGCTTTTAAAAGTAGCGTTTAAACGCGAGTCGTGGGGTGAGTGAAACTTCACCTGCAAACTGTTACAGACACACTCATCGGCAGTAACGCCCATCCTCGCTCTTTCGTTGGGCGACAATAGGTGATTTTATAAACAGGTTGTAGTGTAACTGTAGCCGATGCAACCGGCGCCATTCTCAAGGCCAACCACCAGTTTCCAACTCGGTGAGGAACAAGTCACACACAAACCATCCATTTTTGAAAGCAGCCCACTTCGGATTGTCAACTTCTACCCAGAACGAAACGCCATTTTCTGATTTGATAACTTACTTACGTAAATGTCAGCAGATATTTTTGGGGCTTGGAGAAAGTCAGTAAGCACACAAACTCCCTTACTATGTGCTGTCCACAAAATAACGTGGTGTTAGCTCTTACGTCAGTTAAGTCTGAACCCCTGAGAATTGTCAGTTTTGGGTTTGGACATTGTGTGTGTATTGTATAGAAGTTTCGTTAATGCTGCGCATTGTATCGACTGAAAGGTCTTGGTAGATTTGGGGTTATCACAGCCGTGTTGAAGATTAAGTTTTGTGAGGAACGGCGCCGTGTCGATTGGTATCTTAACCAGAAGTGTGTTCTAATCATTCGAATACTTTAAATTACATATAAAATCAAGTGCGTGTAACAGTATTGATTCCACAAAGTCTCCAGCTTCGTGCACAGGTAACGTTAACGAGCCTAGACTGGTGTCACATCGGGAGAGTGCTGGAAGCGTGCGTGTAGGTGAATGTGCTTCTGCAATCAGAGCTGTGGAGGTGACGGTAGCAGCTGCAATCACGTAACTGAAGTAGGATGACCGCAGGGTTTGTGTAACTTGCGCTGAAGGTTGTCACGCAAAATGACGGGAACATTATTGATATAAACCTGCTATATGTCACAGAGAACACAGTCCATGTCCATTATGATGACCGATCGGTTAATGCTGTTCGGAAAAATAACCGAGTTTATTGTGAAGGTCATACGAAACCCGCAGCTACAGTGTGTGGAAAAATGCAGACTTTCATAATGTTGTAGTAGCTGGCACATGTAGTGACCATTGGGCTTTAAACGGATGAAATATCAATGACCGACTCTTTGCAATCAAGGGGAAATTGAAAATATTATGTTTAATACAGGAATGTTTGTTGTACCTAATAACAGGCGAAATAATTCGTTACTTCTGTTACTGATACAAACAACACAGAAATTATGTCGAAGAAACAGTACAGTTTTGGGCATTCGGCAGTGTATAATAAATGAGGAATTATCTCGTGCAGTTTTACGCAATAACGCAGTTGCTCATCCAGCACAGTTTACTTGATTACGGAGGCGGTGGGTGTCGCGCTCCTGTTCCCCGTAAGGGCGGCCCTTCGCATCATCCTTTGTAACGTCAGTTGGGACACAACCCACGTTCAGCACAGTAATTAACGTCACAATAGTGCCACTCGCAGATTGTTTCATGTTAACTGCTAATATACGATTCAAGCATGTCGGTCAGTGATGATAATTGTATCCCTTGCGCAGAAAATGTTTTTTCTTGTCCAAGTTTAGTACCACCTTTTGTTCCGACTGACCTCTTGCACCCCCTACTAACTATAACTTGTATTTTGTAATTATTTCGTTGCCGCTTTCAACCAATCTTACCTGTAGGCCCCTGACATTTAGAGGTCCAAATGTTACGTCCATTTGCCGGTGCGTAGGACAGGGGCGCACAGATTCTCTGGCGCCAGACCCCTGTGGCGACTAAATTTTGTACTGTGGCACCTAGTATTTGCAGATCCATGGTATCGAACTTCTTTCATGGCACCCATCTGGTGCCCAGAAATTTGAGGTGGCTTCCAGATTTTCAGAAAATTTGTGTGCTCCTGGCGTGGCCTTTGCACATAACTGGTCCAAGTCCGAAATCTGTTTCGTGACCCGCTTCTATGTTTTATGCCGAGGAAGAGGTGGGGGATCGCCCCCTTGCTGGCCCTTCGTCACTCTTTCAGTATGTATTCGCAACGTCCCTGCATGTCTGGAAGCCCTTATCTCTGTCCACAACTTCAAGGCGTACCATGTCAAAACTTCACCGTTATTATTGTCACGCTTTATACAGAATCTTTTCTGTAAAGTAACAATCATTCCCATTATTTCGATACAAGAGTGTGATGACGCGAGTGCTTGGCGTTCGTTTTTAAGCAGACCATATTGTTACTGTGGCGGCAGAATGCATAATGCGGTGTAGCATTCCACGTGATAAGTTTTGCACCGCCATACCTGTGTCCACCCACTGAAACTAAATGCAAGAGCGGTACAGGTCACTTCAGGGATTACCGTGGGTAAGCTTCTTATTGGTAAATTCCGTCACGAATCCCAAGTGAAAATATATTTTAAATTGATGTATATCTCCCGTCCCGTACGCCTGTGTGTGTATCCCAAGTAAGGTTTGACATCAGTAACTTCTTGTATGTTCGGACGCGTCACAGACTGGCATTTCCACACGAACAGAACACCCTCACGCGTGTCCATGGATCCACATGATGGAAGAAATAGGTCATACTTGCGTGTGAGTTCGGAGATGTGCTCAACGGCGCCTATGCACACAATCCATTTGAAGCGTTGTACCTTGGTAGATACGTTACGACGCATTTATTCTGTCCTGAACGGTTCCTTCGTAACGGTGCCACCATGTAGTACGTCATGTCGCTATGGCACAGGAGTGCTCGGAATTGAAGAAGTTATTGCTGTAGTTCATGACTTATGCTTCTCTGCCACTAGTACTGCTAGTGGTAGACTGTGCTGTTACGTAGTACGTCTAACATAGTTTTTTTACTTTCCCAATTCCACTGTACCTCACGCCCTCATCGTCCCCACGGGCCTAACCGTGAACCCCTCGGAAATGTAATTACAGTTGTACGAGCTCCTGGTGATGGGTGTCAGCACCCGAAACATGTAGAGCCGCCTACAGAAATGTAACAAACTGAATAAGTCGCATCTTGTTGGACAATTATTAAATTCGCTCCTTATTCCGTTATCAGTAGACTGCAGAATGCCCTTGCTTGGTTTGTTTTACAGCAGTGACAAGTGCATTACTGCGTAAATGTGATAATACACAAATGTACACATATTGTTAGGTGTATGATGTCATTACAGCAAGAAGGGCAGAATGGTGGACAGTTGTGTTAAGGTCAGTCCAATTAAAGATGAGCTGTAGTGCTAATATTTGCAGGCACGTTTGGGCTGCGTGAAGGAAGGGGGCTCAGAGTCCAGGCCCCCCACCCGTTCCCCCTCGCGTATTATTACCCACGCCATCGAGTAAGTACGTTTCCACGTGAATTTCGTTTGACATGTTTTAGGGCTGTTTTTAGATTTCTGCTGTGTGTGTGTGTACGGGCGCGCGCGCGACGGCCATGACAGTGTTTTTTACATTCGGGAATAGGTCTGTGAGGTCGCTATTCTATGTATGTCCGTATGTACTACCATTTAAACTTTTTAAGCAGGTGACCGATTTTTACGAAACCCGGTATGAACGTCATGTTAGTTGGACACCACCCCAAAGCCATGCTTCTCCTTTCGTATAATCGGTAATTACATGGCAAACGCCTGAATTGTGAGGCATGAGCGACATGGAACCGCTTTCTTTGCGGTGTTGAAATGATGTACAGTAAGTGGATCTTGGACAAACGCGTGGCTTTGTGAAGGTTACGTATATTCTTGTAGAATCTAAAAGACATGACGGCTATGCACACGTGTTCTGTAGCTTTGGGCTTGACAGCTATAACCAAGGAACTGTTCGGGGCTAAACATGAGAAATATGGTCCGGAGATAGTCAAAGAAGTACCGCACATTACATACTGTTTGTAAGTCAGCAGTGAGAAACATGGCGACCATTCGAAGTATCGATCTTGCATCCGACGGGTTTTTCGTAGGCCTCACTCAGAATCTGTACTTATTATTATTATTATTAGTAGTAGTAGTAGTAGTAGTAGTAGTAGTAGTAGTACTAGTAGTAGTTGTAATAGTAATAGCAGCAGCCACCATTATAATATTAAACTCAGTAGACGATTAAATTGTCAGGTTACATCCGACAGATATTATAAAAAATGTTTTCATAAAAATAGCTTACCATTAATAATTAGTCTAGTAATATATACAGACTAGGGGTCTGTGCGATAGGAACGTATGAGTTCTACTACTACTGCTACTGCTACTACTACTACTACTACAATAATAATAATAATAATAATGTAAAATACAATAATAGAAGTATCCTGAACACTTGTCAGCATACACGTATAGGCCTAACTCTTCAGGACCCTCCATTGAATGGCGCTGATATCGTTTCAACCTGAGAAGTTTGCATAGCCGCGGAAACTAATGGGACGATATTCGTATAACGCGTTCGGAACCTGATGGCACATGGAGACGCACGGGAGGGGAAGTGAAGGGGAAAGATGCGAATGGAGTGGGTAGCCAGCAGCCTTGCACTGTACGTCGGAACACGGTCTATACAATCGCCTTCCGCTGATCCGCACTCCTCGACTGCCAGTAGTCGACTGAACTGACACCCTCGCCGATTTAAATGGACTTGTCCGTTTCGCTGAAAGACCAAATCTGGTTTCTGCGCGTGTGCCATCACGTTTCGAACGTGATATACCGAGTGTCACAACGACTGTAGTATGTGTAATATCAATAGCCGTATTTGAATGTGACGCACGGTACTTGTCGGTAGGGTTCCGAAGGAGATGCTCCTTGGTCAATACATCGTGGCATGCAGTGCAGTGCTGGTTGTCTCTGGGAAGAACAGCACTACTTCAGTTTTGTTCCTGACCGACATGGAGCGAGAGGTTGAATTATGACAGTCTTGTTCTATTTAATGACGCTGTATCATGCAGAATTTGTGTTGTGTCGAGTGGCACGTTGATTGTGACAGGAGGCTGTCGTGGCGTGCCTAATCCCCGTAAACTTGCACTAACATCTCTCTGATTCCGTTTCCACTCTTTCCAAGTTTAACAAGAAATTTAATGTTCGTTTGCTGCTCTAATTCAAGCGCCGACATTCTCGCGGCGGCACACCAAAACACACGCAGACAGTAATAGATGCCACTCAGAACGAGACTGCCATAGATCAACAACAACACAGCTGTGAAACGCTTATCCGTCAACGTCATCAAACCATATTAGGCTTTTGTCCAGTGCTGCCACGGCAAGCACACGGTGGCGAGTTCTCTTACTTAATTGCCCGACCACCTATTTTTCTCAGGGTAGTATCGCTGGGTCATGATCCTTATGCGGTACCTCCCGGATAGGTGATGGAGAACAACCTCCGCCATGACTTTCCACTGTTGACATATTGGAAAGGAAGTTCTTGTACCTGCACGTGGAGAGGTCTGGTCCTTTCTGGAAAATAAGCCAGTCATCTGTTTCGGTGACATGTGCAAGGAGTTAGAGCTGTGGGAGACTAAAAATACCGCAAGGTCTTACTAATTGACCACACCTACCTCGTCAAGGTTGGTTCACTGGGCGCACACAACCCGTTTTCAAAACAGTGGCTTTGAGATGTGTATTTTACAGTTCACGTAGAGGTCTGAGGTTGGCTGACAATGTGATAACTGAAACTGGGTGCGTTTGGGAACAAAACGCTGAAGATTGTATTTGGACCATTAGGAGAGGGAATATTATAAGAACGGTAGCTTGGTACCCATCAGACTGTACGGCGTCATACCACTAGGCAATAATTACCGTAATCAATACTGCGAAACTTGCAGGTCTCGCAAGAAACTCCCTGTTTACTAGACTTTGGGCTCTCGTAGCGTAGTTCTGTGATGTGGTGCCTTGACGTTGGGGTAACAGTTACCGAGTGATGTGGTGCCATATCCATTCAGAACGAGGCCGCAGCTGCGTGTTCCGTTTGTTGCAAAGACAAAGATTTGTCACAGCTAATTGTATCCACAAATGTATCTGTCAGGGAGTGTTACTGTCCCACCCAGGTCTCACAAGTCGTTTTATTTCATTGGTGGTTTGCAACATGATTTTTGTCTGCATATAGATTTTTTGTCTATATTTACCCTCTCATTCCTGTCCTGCCTGATTTAATTAGCACTCTTAGGTGATGAATACTGGCTGTGATGCTGCCAAAGAATGAAATCTTCAAAGAAGAGATACAAATGTGTCTTCAGACATCTCACAGAGGAATACTTTTAACAACCATTGCACACACTGTGCTCCTTTGCCTTGTAATTATGTCTTCTTCAGTGTTATGACTATATTCCAGGGAAGAGATCAAAGAGAGCTCTTATGTCACATATGCCCTTTCTGCATTTTGAGACATGCATTTCAAGCAGAAAGTAGAAAAGTCACAAGACAGGATAATTATATATCTCACTAAGGTTGGGAAAAAGTTGACCCTGGCACTGCAGAGCACAATTGGAGTTGATTCTTTTTGTGGTTGGCACTACCAGGATTGAGAGTGACATGCCTAAGGAAGAGACATACAAGTGTGACTGCCTTTCTTAATGTGAAGTACCTTCATGGGGTCTCAGTGTTTGTTGACATTTGGTGATTAAGACATGGTTCTTTGCAGAAGCAAACTATTACATGAAATGAAAAATTCATGATGGTTATTTTGCTGACACAGGTCGGATTTTGTGAACATGATTGTACACATTCAGTTTGCATTAAATCAAGGATTCCTCGACCAGCTAAATAACCATCAACTGTCCAACAAAAAACTATCACATACTTGGTTAATCACCGTTATTGGTTCTGCAGTGTTGTCCAAAGCACTGGTATGTAGAATTTTGCAACCCTTGAAAGTCAGAATTAGTAAACTTGATCACAGTGCACTCAGTAAATTCTGAATTGTAGTAACTATTCTGCTGCACTAATTTATTTGATCATTACACAGTCAGAAGTTTCTTTTATGCTCCTGTATTACAGGAGCAAGGGTTTTTAGTTTATGGTTTTCTGTGCTCATTTGGAAAAGGATTGTTGCTGATGTCACCTCACATTGGTTTAATGTAATATTTTAAGTGCAATACATTGACAGATTTCTGTCCCATAACAGTGTCTTCCACCGCGTATTCACAAATTTTACTTGACATATTATTTAAGCTTATTATGTGTTCCAGTGCACATGTGCATTGGTTTGGATAAAGAAGAGATCCTGGGAGATAGGAAAGATTTAGGAGCTAAAATGTGCTGTACTTCGGAGTTGGAGTCAAGGTATTTGATTTAAAAACATGAATAGGCAAAAAAAAAAAAAACAAACACCGCTCTCTGAATCTGCCCTGAGGTAGTCTGGGAGTTCGTTCAGAATCAAAAGATAGGTGTTGAATTATGGTAAGTTTAACCCTTACCCTGCTAACTTGGAGAATATGGTAAGCTCCTAATAATGCCAGCAAATGGCAGATGGGATTTAACTTGGCATTTAAAGGGTTAAAAACATACTGTTGTTGTTAATTGCCATATTCCCCCAGTCATTGACAGACTCTCAGTTTGTTAAATGTATGGTTATCTTTCTTGTTCCAGACTTGGCTCAGTGGACAGTGGATGATGTCAAGGCATGGCTGCTGTGGACACTGCGTCAGTACAATTTGCCCATGATCCACATGGAATACTTCAATATGGATGGTGTGGCACTGTCAGCCCTCTCAGAAGAGGAATTCCAGAAGAGAGCACCTGAAGTGAGTCTTGGCATAATTATACGAAGTTGGTTGATAGAATACATACATATATGTAATTTCATGCAACAGGGGGTGTCTCACCAGAAAGTCGGTTGAATGAATGCGTTCTGCTGATTGATACTGAAGTACTGTGTGCTTGTTTAACGTGGGTGGCACAATTGTGAATTTTATTTTGGTTATCTGTTACATGTTATGTAAGGGCTTGGTCATATGGGATATGGGATCTGAAATCTGAAACATACAGGTACAACAGCTTAAAGTTTAAAATACTCAGGTGTAATACTTACATATTATAAGAAATGGTTATTATTCTAGATTTCTTACTTTCCCTAATATGTCCATGGTAGTTTTACTAGGTTTATGCTTTGAGGCCACCTTTTGGTACTAACAGTGCAGTGCTTATGTAAGAAAAGAGAAGTTTTTCCAAATTTGTGAAGGGTGTGTTACACTGCCCGATGCAGTTGTTCTGACGGCCACTCAGAGCATCAGTGTATGGCTGGGCAGCAGATATGTGTGCATTGTGATCTCAGTTGTGCACAAATCTGCACCTTAGATATGCACATGCATTCCCATGGGATAGATAAAACTTGGTATAGTGTTGTATAAAGCAGTTGTTTTTAAGTATACGTTTATGTACTCATTGCTGTTAATTGAGTGTAGCTGCTTGTTTAATTTATTCCTGATAGTCCATCTGCATGTACTGTTGCTCATCTTTGATGGTCCATGTTCTCTCCACAGTGTGGCAGCACTCTGTATGCTCGCCTAGAAATTTGGAAGGCAGCTTGTGCTGAGGCAGAGTCCCAACCAGATATGAATGGCCCTTCCCAGTGGAACAGCAGCAACAACTCAAGTGGTTCAAGTGGTGAAATGTCTGAAGGTGAGTTAACATCATGGGGACACTGACTAGATGTCCTTATTTTAGGTTATATTGCAACAAGATATGTGGCATTTATGGCATTGATTGATTGGTTGATTAGTGTAAAGTTGACTTGACTGCTGTTTAGACTTGAGAATGAAGCTTAAACTCACCTGCCCAAAGTTTTATTGGTAGCATTTCCTCCACTCTGTATTACTATGATTTGGACCTCTTGGTGTGCTACTTACTGCCCAGCAGAGTGCCACTGCTTAGCATGTTATGATGCAATTAATAGGTGGTTTTGTAAACGTTCTATTGCCTTTATCAAAGAGACATCTCACTGCCAGGTCAGCAGATGCTGATATTAATCAAATATACTGCATTCAACTGAAAAATGAATATCTAAACATCAGGCAGACTGAAGTGTGGTAAGGCTCATTGACTATGCCCTTTCACAAGAAGGAAATGGGTTATTGGGGGGGGGGGAACTTGAGATGCCCCCTCTCTGTATATTATGGTGTGTACTCCCAACACTGAACCAGTGGTACACTTTTCATAAGACTTGGTAAGGACCATTGTGTCAGTAGTAATGCCCTGATGCTATGTTTTTTAAATTACTGTTTATAGTGCTACAGTGGAATCCATGCAGGCTTTAACATGGAAGCAATGTTGAAACATTTTTGTAGGGACTGGGGGAAAATTGTGGTTTAGAATTCAGATCATGCAGAAATGTTATCACTTAACTGGTGGTGTAAACAAAACATATGTAGTACAGATCCCAACATAGGAAAACTAGAAACTGACAGTTATATTCTAAAATGAAAACAATTTCATTCATCCGCGTACATGCAGCATTTCATATTTGATTAATCTTGGTAAAAAATGGATTATTATACATTTGGCATTGCAGCCATAACAATCCATCACACCATGTCTTAGGAGGGCCAAGCCAAAACAATTGGTCTGCCCCAGCATCCAATATACTGATCCTTTTCTATGTGTAATTTCCAGTATTACAGACCATGTCTCTTAAATCATTCTGATGTAACCTCATAGTTGCCCCATTTGTAATTGTTAAGTAAGTGGCACTACTAGTGGTTCACCTCACATTTGCATGGAATCCATGTTATTATGGTAAGATGGAAATTAAACTTGAAAATCACCTCTAGTGACATCATGTTCATGACAACAAGATGGGCAATGTACATATAGCCTAACATTTAGGTGCATTCATGTACGTATTGTTGCTGTGGAGAAGCTATAAGTATTAAATATTAACGAGTGTGTGTCTGTATTGTTGCCTTGGGTTATCCAGCATGCAAATTGCATCTTTTATGCATCATATTGTATTGTTATCTGGCTCAGCCGTGATTTTCCAAATTATATAGCAAACTGCATGATTTTCAGGGAAAAGTTTTTGTGTTTTGATTTTCTTTACACCTATGTCTGAAACATTTCTCATTTACAAAAGAATTTCTCAAGATATTATCATAAATGTTTACGGGTCTTCATGTAAAATACCTGTCAGTTTTGTTGAATTTTAAGGAAACTTGAATTTTCTTGACAGATTTTTGAAAAATATTCAAATATTAATTTTCATAAAAATCCATCCTTTGGGAGCGGAGTTGTTCCATGTGTACAGACAGACATGATGAAGCTGATAGTTGCTTTTCACAGTTTTGTATATGTGCCTAAAAATGGTCACTTTATGATCCTGTAAACTCTTCCGTTGGAGAGTCTGACATTTCATTTCTGGGTTGTACTGGAAGATGCAAGACTAGTCACTCGTCATTATGTTATTTACAGATGGTTGGGATTTTCCAGTAATCTTGCTGAAATGTCAGAGCAAATTTCTTTCCTGTTCAGTTTTTGACGAACAAAACACTGTGCTAATAAATTACTTATTGCATCCACAAAACAAATGAAATCTCAAGGACTGTTTAACACAACTGCTGAGTCATGAAGTCACATGATGTATCATGTGCGAACTTTCCATTGTTGCCAGTTGCACCACAGACATTTGAATTCAAATATTTGTCAGTTATTGTAGCATCTTTCGTGTGAGGAAAGTGTGCTGAAAATTGAATAATACTAGTGGAAGAGACATCAGTTCCAATTTTTTTTTAAGAAAAACTGTTGAGACTCAATTGCTGATGTGCTTCATAATCTGTTGTGTCTAGTTTACAGAATGTAGTGTTGCTAGGCTCACTTGTTAGCCTCATATATCATTAAATGAACCATGATGTTTAATTAAAATTATGAACACTCTGGAAGCTTGCATTGCCATACTTTAAGTACTCTTCTGTGCCAGTATTTTCCGTGAGAAAGTTGGGTAAGCTGTGCAAGCGTACAGTAATAATAGTCAGCCCCTGCAGTGGAACCTCCAGAATCTGAAACCACTTGTTCACCATTTTAAAATGAGAGAGATTCAGAAATTCTGTACAAATGTGTATCCTTCAAAAATGCAACTTTGGTTTAATACTTTTTTTTTAAGTGCTCCATTGAATGATGCACTCAATTACTAAGATGATCAAGTGTCAGCAGTAGATTCATGAATGAGTATGGAGCATTGGCTGAATGACATTGAGACAGGAAATGCAAATTACTAGGAAAAGACCTGTCTCAGCACCGTTTTGTCGGCCACAAATCGGACATTGTAGGCTGGGATTTGTGGTGGATAAAGTGGCACCAGGAAAGGTTTTCTTCAAGTATTTCGTTTTTTTATTTTCGGTATCTGTCTGTCTCTGCACCATGTTCATTCCACTATCACCGACGCTATATCAGTAATTGACAGCATCATTAAATTTTGTTTGAAAGAGATTTATTGCACAGGGAGTATTTACAATGTGTTCAAGGACAAATTACAAAATTGTTCCCTTAACCAATTTGAATAAATATTTACGTTATGCTACAAGTGAAACTGAATATATATATATATATATATATATATATATATGTATGTATATATGTATATGTGTGTGTGTGTGCGTGCGGGCGGGCGGCCGGGCGGGCGCGCGCAAATTATGACAGTGAAAAATTATGAACCAAAAAACACTGCGACTTTGGGGTAAGCTAATTATAGCAGTATATGCTTCGTACGTTTATGTTTATGTTTCCTGTACGTTATTCAGGTCCGGTAGTGTATAATTCCGTATTTGGTGGGCCAGGGAGTTGGGGTGTGAGCCGTCATTAAATAGTACATAAAAAGGGTTTCATAATTTACCAGTCACCTCGTATTTGTTGTAATAGTTGGATATTTCACATTATGCTTTAACATGAAATCATTCTCGCAGCGTACACAGTGGATTTTTTGGCCTGAAAAAATCTTAAATCGTTAGGAACTGTGACAAATACAGAGGCCATTAGCGTATCTGTAACGCCTGTGACACGCTGTTGGGAGGATGGGTGGTAACAGTATTCATCCTGAGCAAAGGCTACTTCCCTCTAGGTTTCTCTTCGTTTTATTCAGTCACTTCTTAATGTGCCCAGTGCCCGAATTTAAAAATTTTAACAACCTGAACGGTAAGGAAAATCTTCTGTAATGCTTTAGTGTAGTGCTGTTTATCAACCGGAAGGTTTATATATATATATTAACCAGAACGCCATTCTGGTGTGGTCCGGTCCACTTCGCCCATTCAGTGTATCTGCGTCTGCTGCTTCATACAACGCGCCGTCATAAGCCAATATTTCTTTCGTGCCTTCCATGCTAGACGACATTGCACGGGGGGGGGGGGGGGAAAAAAAACAT
>Ga0123355_10008140_pt1 | contig 15825 bp, 11 predicted proteins | sample TergutEmb28metaG_3_FD_89872 | JGI IMG/M metagenome (GOLD analysis project Ga0123355, IMG submission 89872) | Embiratermes neotenicus P1 segment gut microbial communities from Petit-Saut dam, French Guiana - Emb289 P1 | ecosystem: Host-associated > Arthropoda: Insects > Digestive system > Gut ...
AAAGACTGAGGGTATTCACTGGAATGCTCCTCAACTTGTCACTGTCATTGCTTAATTGCACATCTATTCAAACATGTACTAAAGGTCAACCTCAGACCGGGAGTATAAATAGTGGAGAAATAATAATAAAAAAAAAAGTATCCCTTCCCTGATTATTACTTTCTATGCTAATTATCGGGCCAAATACGAAAAGGGAGAAGAAAAACAATGGAAAGAGCATTTGTTGTTTATCGGAATGCTATAATGCGACTTAACTCTGTAGCACGAAAATGTAACTCGAAAGCAACCCTAAAGAGGCGAATTGACGGGACCAACGTAAATGGTGTAGGACATAAAAATTTCGACAGAATTGCTGACTTCCAAAACGAAGTTTAAAGTGATTAATATTTTTCACCACCTGACTATACACACAGTATGTTTTCACTATTACTTATATTAAAGAAATAAACTACAGCATGTTTCAGTTGTTAGAGTATCATAATCGAGGAGTATGTATGGGGTACGTGAAGTATTTGTGTATAAAACAACATATAAAATTGGTGTGAACATATAACTGCTCACAACAACTTTATAAGTTGTTTTGTACACAGTTGCTTGATGTATGTACTCCCTGATGGTGATCCTGTAAGGACTGAATACGTTAGATTTTGTTATTTTAACATATGTAACAGTAAGAATACATTGTACATTTAGTTTCTTGTTGGAAAGTATTATTTATCAATGCACGGAATGAGTAATATAAAAAAGCTTACAGAGACTTAACAAATCATGTGGTACAATTAGAAGAAATATGTTTTGGGTCGACGTTCAAGGATCTCCGACATTTAGTATACAAAATAGCAGAGGCGAACAATTTGACGTGCAAATTTAGCGACGAACAGAACTTGTTTGGAGGAAAGACGTAACAGTACGGATTATAGCCTATCACCCTAAAATATCACTTCTTCAATATGAAGAAATCTGTAAACTAGAGATCTAACGTTCTGCGAAGAAGGAGAATTTTTAGCTTTCCTGGGGAAATATATGGGTGAAAACAATTTGGATGCTGCTGGGATATTTAATAGGGATAAACATGTCATTCCCCCTTTACAAAAACCTCAGAAAATATGGGCTGTGACGCGTAAAAGTGAGCATCAATAACTTAGGCTGAGTTGGTTTTGCGAATTGTGCTTACTGGTAGTAATGCGTGACATGTGCACGGACCGCTTGGAGTGAACCCATCAATACAGTGCAAAATTGGGGCCGAAAGATAAAAATTACCATTGTGAAAAATGCATTTAGCCGATTTGTATAAGTATTTGATGTTGTTTGAATTACTGCTTTTTTACTTTGGTACAGTTTTTGAGAGTGTGTGCATGAATTGGTCCACTACTCAATTCCAGGAATCTTTTTTGAAAATATATTTTCATTTGCAGTAAAAGACTACACATTTGTTTTATCTGATGTTTGTTGGCCCATGCATCTTTGTGATAACTGAAGAATAAAAAACCCAACTAGATGCCACTTATTTTATTGCACTTTCTTATAATTTCAACATGTTTCGGGCATTATTATGCCCAGCATCAGGAGCTCGCAACTATGTTGTTGATTATCACATTGGTCGTTTCTTTCTTGGTTTGCTGTATGTTGGAGTTTAGGTGAGGTAGGCTGGAGTAGTGTCCGGGCTGCAGCCTATAGGCTGCAGCCCGGACACTACTCCAGCCTAAAATAATTAGTTGTATTTAGTTACATTTGATTTAATTTCTAATGAAGCATTTTTGGGAGAAAAATTTCCTTTAATTTATCCAACTTTTGTTTAAAAACTCTTTTCTTCTTAGAAGTCCAATATAGGCGTTCTTTCCCTAAATTCTTAGCCAGATATTGATACTTAATTTTCAAATATTTACATAAATTAAAAAAATACCGTTTTGAGAATGTAAAAGAATCACAGTCTATATTCTTTGGTACTATTTGTTCCGAAAGTATGCTTTTCGAATCTCCATTTGCTTACGGGCTGTCAGTAGTGAGAATTTTAAGACTGGTACTTTTTAGAAACTAATTTTCCCCAGGCTAATGAGATTGTGGTGTTTTGAGACTAGCCTCAAGCGTCTCCCTCCATATCATTCATGATAATCATCACATTAACGTATATATACTACACAAACAGACGGTAAATGCCGCAAGGTATTTCAGTCAGTTTTCGCGTTTGTTTGACGGAAACGCATTTTTTATTAAAATGATGAAGTTCCTTCGTCACCCTAAAGTCGCTCTTAAATTAACAAATTTCGTTGCCTTTTGCGCTGTTTCATTGTCAGACACATGATCATTTCGTGAATTATCTTCCTGACATGTAACCAGTAACGTACTGATGACGGATGATTCAACCGAAACGCGTCTACGCCAATTAAATAAAGTAAAAAAAAATTTTTAAAGCGCAGATTTAAATTTTTCATGATTGAAATGTAATTCTCATTATGTAAAGCCAGGGCTGGCCCTTAAAACACCCCTATTTATTTTGTTTAAAGACAAACACAGTACCCTGTTCAGGGAGCTACTTAAGCTAGTTTCTTGTAGAAGGCTTGATTAATAGGCGAGTAAGTAAATGGGTGAATTGCAGACTGAATGTTAGGGTGTAGGCATGTACGAAACTAGATAACACTCAGTCTCCGTAAGTAATTAGAAAACCTTGCATGTCTTGGTAACTTGAACATCCTAATCAGCTCAAGCTGTCATGCTGACCCTCAAGCGTTTGAAGCTAATTTAGCTTTCTGCAGTGTGAAACATAAAACGGACAGAGATACACTGGCTTCGTCCTTTCCACTTTGCTTAGTAAATTAGCTCCACGCGACAGAAGGTGATAGTACAGTCAGTGATGATGCCTGAAGTTTCCTCCTTCGCCTGCCTGAAACCCAGAGGCAGAATACCCTATGTTAGAACCGGAAAGTCAAGGAGAAAGAGAGAAATGTACTAAGGGAGATCACAGTTATAAAACACGAACTGCATGCTCTTGGATTCAACAAGCGTCTGGCTCAACAGTTCTTCACAGCGGACAGCACCAGAAGCGTTAAAACATTCGGAAAGTTTTGTGGTCCATTTAACTTCGTGTCACGGTACTTCGTATGTTACGTTTGCGTACGTGACCAAGGAAAACTTGGAGAAATTTATGATCAACGTCACGTAGCAAAAACTTTTTCGCGGTTTGCAAATCTCTGCACTGCATTTTGATTATCTATATCCCTGCTGGCACTTTTACTACGCTGAGAACAGAAATAAATCGTAAGTATTCTGATGTATCGTACTCTGCAAAGTATATTTGTGTATTATGCCCTTAAATTTGCAAAGTATTGTCTTACCGAAATAGATTTGGGTTATTGGTCTCAGATGTTTTTACTTTGAGGTTTTCAATGCGCAGCTTTTCTTGATAAGGTTTCATTTAGAATATAAGGCTCCAGGTTTTCACGTCGCCGTTGGGGCGTTACTGGTCTTCTTGTGGCTTTATACGCCGTGTGGTAGATGTGTGTGTTCCAGTGTTTCTGAGGAATGTGCTGCTGCCTCCTTCAGGTTGACTAAGTCTGGTTTACTTGGATGCCGCAATTATTGGAAAGAAGAAAACCTGTCAGTATTGTAAAGCTGGAGGAAATCTGGCCAATCATAGCTAATGGAGCGGGAGAAGAACGGCGCTAGTAACGAGTTAGTGGGCGTCATTTCCAAGAACGACTGGTGGACAGATGTGCCTGACGAGCTTGTGCACCGTCGTTTTACGGGACCCACGGTTGGGAGATGAGCGTGCCGGCCTTTTGTATTTCGCGACCTTCATATGGCGTGGGTGTTACAGTGAGACACTTTTATCCTTGGAGACCGCCACTTTTTGTGGGGGGGGATTAAGGGTTTCGTTTAGAATGTTGTATTCTCAATTATATCGATGTGTCGTCCACGAAGTGTTACAGCTCAGAAACTTCTGTAATTTCACAATTTTGAAAACTGCAACACACGTGTAAGATGATATGTTTGTGGAGAGACATTAAGGTTCTGACAGAGTTTGAAACACTGGTACCTTAAGGATTACGCATAGCACAGTGACGTTTTCGTAAAAAGAAATTTAGAGGATGCGGAATGTGACAACATGTTGCTTTGTGGACGTAGCCGGACAATTTGTTAAGCGTTATCTTTGTTTTACACGTAGCATTTGTTCCACCGAACACGCAGTAATCACCTAACTCAAAACAATCGTCGCTGATCACAAATGTTGACCACCCCTAAGAGTTGTATTATTGTAGATGCCTGTTTCGACGTAAAATGTCAATTATTATTATTATTATTATTATTATTATTCTATTCCTTGTACCTGTAGGTCAATATATGTACATATTGATACAGGGTGTGGCGGCAGGAATGTGCCTTACTTAAAGAAGAACGTTTCTTAGGTTAAATTATATCGATATAAATAAATATGAATATAACCTCTGTGTACCAATAAATAATCTAACATCAACAACTAACAGCCTGTAGAATTGTCACGAAATTTGTTTTAAGCGTTATTTAAATACGGTTGTTCAGCAAGCTCGACTCATTAACAGTCATACTTCACTCAAGGGCGTAAATGAATTTATACCTGTAATTTTCACATTCATTGAATGACCGTGAAAAAAAAATGGTATAGTGTTTTACATAATTTCATTGAGCACCCTTGTGGTTCGTGAAAATTGATGCTGTGAAGTGCACTCTTTTGTTATGGGTGGTAATGAAACGTCTGTATTTTCTACATTCTTTGTCCGATTTGGATAAAATGTGATGAGGAAGATGTCCAATAAAACTTGTGCAGTGACTGGGAAGTGTGTGAAAATCGGCGGAATGAAAGCAGCGCTTACTAAGTCAGAGACGTGGCATATTGTTGGACGAGTATATTTACGTTGAATAAAAGTAGCTGAATTTTAGCCATCGGCGTTTGAGAATAAGACCTGAACTGAAAAATATCTCACTGACTGTACGGTGTGTTAGAAATATATGGGGCTCAGTCGTCGCTCTTATAATGGAGACCACAAATTTCACGTTACGCCACTAGCATGAATTGATTGTGAACATCGTATGTAGCATTTGTGTTTGTGAACGGAATCAGCGTTTGCAATAAGTGGTTTTCTGTGTCTTTTCGTTGTTTCCTAAACTTTAAAAGTTTTAGCTGGTAGCTTCTTTCTGCTTGTCCTATCGTTTTGTTTCATGAGTTATCTCCTTTATTGCCCTTGTCTACTCCCTGAAGTGCTGTTCAAGAGGTCCTCCCTGTCCCTGAAATTATCTGTCACGGCCATTAACGTAAATCCTTAAGCCTTGTGCCATATAAGTTACGAAAAAAATCTTTAAGGGTTAGGTGGAATTGTGATCATTTCAATTTGGACAAATGTTTTGACACAAACTGTGGCGATATTATAAGAGGGCACATTTGCCGAAATGATTCATTCTTTTATTACAAACGCACCGCAAAGAACAAGATTTTGATGACATCCTACACCTTCATTTATTTTTTTTTAAATTTTATTTGGTGCCGTTTAGTTCTGTTATTTTGGGTTTAGTGTAGGGTGTTCCGTTCTTAAATGAGAAACGAAACTGCTATATTAAAACAAGAAGTTTAGGTGCATCCAGTGGCCAAGAGTAACTTAAAAATTGAAGGACGTAATTTTTCAAAAGAAGTGTTCTTGTGCTGTCTGCGCAGTGCATATTGGCACCAGATGAAGGAACATGACGAGCAACAAACCTCCTGAATTTCCGTCAGTATGATCTTCTCGCTTCGGGAATGTTTTATGGGGTGTACTGCGGTGTTTAACGGTCACTTTGCGAACTCGATCGGGTGCGGTGACTACAGGAAAGGGACAATTCGGCTGTGTTTGGAGGAAGCCATGCCAATTTTGCATCCCTCGTTCAACACGGACGAAGAGAGATTGATTTCATAAATTAGCCGTTAGGCGGTAATATTTGCTTTCACAATATATTATATAGGCTACTACATATCATACTACATATCACATTACACATATATTGCAGATTGTATGTACCTTATACATTATACTGTACTATGTGTTGGTTAAATGTGTTGTTTAACCCTTTGACGCCTAACGACCACAATAGTGGTCGCACCGCACCGCTAACCTCTAAACGTTGCATTTTATATATTTATTCAACAAGTATAGGTACTGAATATTTTAAAAATGGTATATATTCTCCGTTTTTTTCTCTTCAAAATGCAGTTTTTTTTTTCATAATTCTAACATATTTGGTTCCTGTTTTATTCACACTTTATATACAGGATGTGCTAAAATTTAAAAAAAATAATTCCGGTTAAGGGCGCTGGTAGCTACTAACGTTGTATAGAGTCGGTAACAGGTAAAAGAATAAGGCTCATAGGGGAATAGTTACTGACATGAGAAAAGAGAAGTACTCTGTTGAAACATGTAACGGTACCTCTTTTTCTACCACAAAACCCGAATTGACTACGTTGGAATACAGCTCGGACCTGCACTCTGACAGACTGATAGCTAACATCCTCAACAATGGTAGGTCTTGTTGTATATTATTATATAACATGTAATATAATTACATAATATTTGATACTCAAGTCATTCTAAGTCACAGAGAGAATAATGCGCCGACGAATACAATGGTCAGCTGCGCAAGTCAGTCTACAAACCACAGTGTGTGTTTGCTTTCTTAAGCCACGTCTGTATCTAGATCGATCTGAGGGGGTACGGATCTCTCTGGGACCTTGTTGTGTTCGACTTAGCTTGAAAGCGCTCCGTCTATTATGAAAGAGAAAGAGGGAAGTAAGATTCGATTCGTTTCAGTTAGGGTACTGTACTGCGTGCTAGCCGTTAGTCTCTTCGGAGTCCCCACTCCTGAGCCGCACAGTTGCGACCGTCAGATTCGTAAGGCGGTGAAAACAGTAACCGAACAGAGTCCGTTGGAGTCGAACCAAGTCTGGATCAATGAGATGCTGCAACGATTCAATACACTCGATTCGAATGAGTTTGTGTATATGGCCAGGGCCCGTAGTTCGAGGATCGTACTGAGCTTCCCAAGCGGAGAAGACATACTGGTGATCTGGCTGTTATCCGGTTTATATGACAACATCGAAATGAAATCAAAATTGTGCTTTTCAAATTTAGAGTTATCGAAGAGGGTTCCCAGTTCAAAACCCATAGTTGCTGTCTGCAATGAAAATGTACGTGTCACAGAAATGGACGTGGGTCCAATAAACTCATTTCATTAAAGGTTTTATATTTTTCCCCTTGTCGTAGCAACAAGTATTAGTAGGAAAGTAAGTGGTTCTCTTGTCGGGAATACGTCTGGGAATGAGCTTCCTGCAGGCTGACTCTTTCCGAACAAAGGAAGGAGAGAGGAAAGAATTCCAGAACATTCCTAGGACCGTGAAGGTTTGGGCTCGCGAAGATTATTAGAGATACAGACACCATTGCGCATGGTTCATTCTTCGTCCCTAAAATTATTCTTACTCTTAGTGTAATAAGTATAATCAACAACATTTATTTTAGTCGATATAACTCGAGTATAGTATTTGTAATTAACTGTTGAATGTACTGTAATCGAGGCATAACTTTCTTAATTATACCACATGACCCAAAATGCTGTGGTGGTGGTATTGTTGTTGCATCGATAGACGTTTTAGTTTACAGTCGACCAGACACTTCCGTAAATACACATTGACAAATCTCTTGTAACCTAAGTGAATGGTGCAACACACTAACCGGAAGTTGAATAGTTCAAAAGTAGAGGTCTACGTCAGACTCGACTGGATCCGATTAGGTTAGTGTGCTCACCGCTCTTAAGAATTTGACCGTAACGTACGTGAATAGAAAACGAAAGAATGATTACTGTTTTGAAACTGCACTACGTGGAAACACACAGAATGCCTCAATTCGAACTCGAGGAACGTGAATAGTGACCGTTTTTTTAATCTGACCCCATTCTCTGTGATCGTAGCCGTCGAGATTTTTCCAGACGTGTTTAAGTTCTGTGTTTCGTAGTACGTTATGTAAAATAGGGCTTTTTGTAGTGCAATTCACAGACCTACGGAATGACACGACAAGACGTAACATGACATGGTGTGGTGTGGCAAATGCAGCCTTCAAGAAGTAGTAGTAGTAGTAGTAGTAGTAGTAGTAGTAGTAGAAGAAGAAGAAGAAGAAGAAGAAGAAGAAGACTTTTTCACGAGCAAATTGTACTAAATTTAAAGAAGAAATTAGTGAAATATTACGTTTGGAGCACAATTTTGTGGTGTTGAAGGTTAGACACTTCGGAAAGTAGATCAGAAATACCTTGAAAGTTTTGAAATGTGTTATTGGATAAGGATAGAGAATGTAAGTTGGACCGAACGTGTGAGAAACGACGAAGCTTTAAAGTAAAGTAGGAGAGGAATATCATACATACAATAAAAATAAGTAAAGCTAAATGGTTTTGTTACGTCTTGCGTAGGAACTGCTTTCTAAAACACGTCATTGATGGAAAGGTAAGAAGAGAGCTAGAAGTGACGAGAAGAAAAGGAAGAAGACGTAAAGAGCTACTGGACGACCTTAAGGAAACGAGAAGATACCGAACATTGAAAGGGGCAACACTAGGCAGCACTCTTTTGATAACTCGTTTTGGAAGAGGCTGCGAACCTGTCGTAAGACGGACTACGTGTTGATGATTAATAATTAGGTGGGTCTTAAATGAACAGGGTGGAGGCTGTGGGTTAGATTTCATGTGTGTCAAAGGAGGGAAGAATATCGGGATGGTGTGTAAACGGTTACGAACCTTCGATGCAAAAAATACGAGGTATCGTTTGAAGGATGTAACGTCTGGTGTGTTAACTTTCTCAAGAAGACATCTGCTGCGGTTCATATTTTCATGGGTTCAAAATTTTGAAATATGTTACAATAGTAGAACTCACGTGATGCTACATGGGCAGTTTGAAGTTCGGTTGTTACTATATACAGTATGTAGCTGCGTCTGAACCTTTCGACTACTCCTGATTTGAAGTTCTAGAAGCCATAAAACTCTACCGTACTTTATTCGATAACCGGTAATTTCAAAGCAAGATAGTTTGTAGATTTATCGACACATATATCCGAAGGGCCAAGCCGATCAGAATAATTAGCGATCGGGATAATCAGCGTCCGGATAAGTGGAGTTCTATTGTACTTTCTGTCGAGGGTCACAACGCCTGAGGAAGCCTAGGTTTACTCTTACGATCCAGAAGATAAAATGCATTCCTGTCACTGGAAAAATTCTTCTCTCCGTGTCCGAAGACAACCAGGCAAGTCAGTTCGAACATTATTTTTCTGATTTCGAAGACATTTTTATCAAGAGGTTTTTCCTCTAAGCCGCGGGTCAAATCGCAGACAGGTTTTGTAACGTCTGAGGGACCGAATTCTCGGAACGATGGCTAGGTCAAGTCTGATTGATTCGCCATGGCAATGGCCCAGCCCACACTGAATTTTCGGCGCAGAAAACTTTGGTCGCTAAACACATGACTTGGGCTGCCACCCTCCCCTTGATTTGGCTATTTGTGTCTTTTTATTCTTTCCTAGAACGAAATATCAGCTACGGAAGTCTCGTTCTCAGCATGTCCTGAAATTCAGATACAACTGCTGAACGACTTACACGCATTGCTTGTGGAATTTGCGGTATGTCGGACTCGTTGCGTTGTCTCGGGTGGGACTTATTTCTAATGGATAACAACGATCAGTAGTAAATTATGCGTATATTTCGCAATAGAATGGATCCTGGAAATGCGTAGGCATGGAACTACGAGTATATCGCGCAAACCCCTTCTTAGGGCAGTGTGGACTAGCGACCAGGACTGAGCTGCCTGCTATCACGCGAAACGGTCTGAGTGGATTAGTAATGGGAATTGTCGGATAAAATGAAGTCTTTTATTCTCTACATCCCGTTGTGACAAAATATATAAACTAGGCCTATATTTAAATAAAGAGTCAACAACAACTATTTTTTTTATTAAGAGTTTAATATTTGCTAGGGCATGATTCGCCCGGTTTGGCCATCTTCAGGTTTTAAAACAAAAACACAAAATAATCAGGAATTTTTATCGTTGCACCGTGCATTTTCAAATCTACGTAGTTCTCACACCAACAAATGAAATATTTATTAACTTATTTAAAAGTTTAACATTTACATTAAATACACAATAATATCGCTCCTACTTGTTTCGGTCTTTAATGACCATCATCAGGGAGCTTTATCTGTACCTAACTAAAGTTAGATTTATGTTAAAACACTCGGTAAAATCATGTCATTATGTAAATTAGGTGATGTGACAGCATGTCGTAGAGTGACATGCCGCTCTTCGACATGCTGCCACATCACATTTTAAACTTTTAACCAAGTTAATAAATAGTGCATTTGTTGGTGTGTGAACTACGTAGATCTGGATGTTCTTTACTGCATTCAAAACATGAATCCCTGTGAATTATTTCCCTCTATGTATAAATGACATCTCATTTCTTTTATAGAATTTAATGTAGCAAATAACCTCTCAAGCTTTTTGCGTTTTTTACATTACGTGAAGATGGCCAATACGGCCGAAATGTCTTGTAATAAATACTAATCCTAATAGTAAAAAAAAATTAGTTGTTTTTGAAGGTTTATTTTCATATAGTTTAAAATGCGTAGCCACTGCTTAGTCTGTCTAACAACATATCCTGTGCCGTAAAATAAACCATAATTACCTTCAAATAAAGTGAAATGCCAACCTGATGCAACAATGTAATTTAATGAAGTTTCTTTAGCTCGACATGTTTCGGACGCATACGCCCATCATCAGGAGCACTAGATGTTACGTTGAAGCATGTGGTTTTCTGTACCCAGTGTGTAGATGAGTGGTGGTTCTGAGAGCCGCTGCGTAGGTCGTGTGTCCGGTTTGGAAGGTGCCGTGCGACTCATCGTTCGGCACCTTCCAAACCGGACACACGACCTACGCAGCGGCTCACAGAACCACCACCCATCTACACACTGGCTGCAGAAAACCACATGCTTCAACTTAACAACTAGTGTTCTTGATGATGGGCGTATGCGTCCGAAACATGTCGAGCTAAAGAAACTTCATTAAATTACATTGTTGCATCAAGTTGGCTTTTCACTTTATTTCATGATGAAAATGCACACCCTCGTAATTACCTTCTTAAACATCAGAGTGTTCAAATTTATTTGTTCTTAAAGAACAAGTTGGAAAAGTGTGGACTGGAATTATCTGGCAGAGGTTAGGGGCCGTCATGGTCTGTCGTCAAGACAGGGTTTAATTTTGGATTCGATAAAAGAAGGAATATATACTGATTACCTGAGTGCTGGATTTTCACAGGTTATTTTGTTTTATGTAGTCATATATTTATATATTGAAATATACAATTTTGGGTGGAGTTTATTTGGTGTAATATCATGGGCCCTGTACTGAATTTATCGTCACATGTCGGATAGGTTCATCTGTCGTTAATTGGCGAAGTGTATTTACTTTTAGAGAGAGCGATCCAATTATAAACAAGTAACATAGAGGGTTGGAAACGTTTTAACCACTCTACGTTGTCTGTCGGTTGAACGCGTACTCAAACAACGCGGATTTAGACTAATTTAATCCGAATCTCCCTTTTCATTAAAGGCAACGACATATTAATAAAACCATTTTTTACGCGTTTAGTTTATTTGATTTAGACTTATGACGGCGTTGTTAAGATCTCTTGCAACAAATTTGCCTTCTCTGCGTGGGTTTTATAAGTGGTGTCGTCTATTAATAATTCAGTATTTCATAACAACAGCAATAATATAATAATAATAATAATAATAACAATTAGTGCTCTTGCTGCTGCTGCTGCTACTGTTCCTGTTGCTACAGAAACAAAAACAATGATCGTGGTCTATTTGCCCATAAGATTTGGGGTATTTGTGACACTTCGTGTGTCGTACACGACACTGATCTACGTTTTAAGAGGAACTACGGAAACAGTTATACTAAGGAAAGTGCATTGCTGCAACATTCAGTTCTACGGCCATACATTTCTGAGGAACGGATCGTCAAGATCGACTTCCTGTTATTTGCCTGTCTATTCATACACCCCTTCTCCGGTTAAATGAATCCATTTTGTTGTAGATGGTAAAGTATTATATTTTAATTTACTGATTTATTATAATGTTATCTTTGCCGATTTAAGTTTTACCGCTCTTTTAATATCCGTGTTTCAAATCTTTGTGGCATTTTACGCGAGTTAAAACTACTAATGACGCCAAAAGTTTATTCTCTCTAGAGTCATTTACACATTACTTATATTAAATACGTGCACATTGTCCATGGTTATCCGTACTCATTTTCACCTGTGTCTTTTACCATCTGTCTTATTGGTGTTGTTTCGTACAATAACATAATTTAATGAACTGTAAACACAACGCGATATGCTTATACGAAAGCCTCAAAGGGTTATAATTCATTTTTACACACATCCTGTCATCACTTCCTTTCTCGAGACGCTCTGCTCTGGTCAGTGCGACATATTCCATATACCAGCAGCGTGTTTTGTACTCACTTGACAGTGGCTAAGCTAACATATCATCACTTCTCATCATCCACTTTGCTTCCGAAAAAACTCAGAAAGAATGATATACGCGGAAAGTAACTCTCAATCATCTCGATAAGGATACACAAACTACAGAACTCGTCTCTGCTTGAGGAAAATGAAGATAATCACCAAAATTGCAGTGCAGCTTGCTGTAAATAATGACGTCACATTCTCATCCTCCTCTAAAAAGTACTGTAATTTACCCCTATCAATCCAATATAATACACACAGTACGCGTATATATTCATTCGCCTATCCCAGTGGCCGTAGTTTAAGGCGTGAGTCGGTCGCCGCTCGCTTGCTGGGACTGGGGTTCGAACACCATCGAGAGCATGGATGTCTCTCTATTGTACGTGTTGTATATTGCCAGGTAGAGGTCTCTGCGTCGGGCTGATCGGTCATCCAGAGGAGTCCTACCGATTGTGGTGAGTCTTGAGTCTGTGTGTGTTTGCGAAGCCTAGACAAGGAGGAGGCCTTAGCCCACTAGGGGCTGTTAAGTCATGAAAAGAAAATACATTAATTAATTCCATAATCTATCTTAACGACAGATCCATAACCTATTCCAAAACGATTTCTCCAAAGATTAAGCTCTAGCGCTTCAGCTTTCATTTGCAGTTTACAGAGGGCTGTAAAAACACTTCCGATGAATCTCAAATCCCACTAATTTTGTAAAAGCCACTCACAATAATTACACAAATTGTAAGTACAATTCGTGTTAAGACGTACGTCACTTAAAATGTCATATTTCATATGGCATACGTCCAACCAAATCTGAGCAAAATTTGTGTTTTTTCTTCATGACTACGTGGTGTTACGTGTTTTAAATTAGTAGATTTTTGAATCTATACTCTAAATATAAATATTATACATTGACAGTTTCGCAGAGGAACAATGGGGAATGCTATTGCATTGCTTGGTTCATTCTTTGGTTACTTAGTGCAGGCGTTTCATTTCCCTGTGTTATGTAATTGAAAGATAGCCAGAATATTAATGATGAGTCGAAAATGAAGTGTTCGTAACCCGTGTTTATGGAATATTCAAACATATCCTCGGAGTAACTCATGGAAATTACAAATAATTCATTAATAATAGCGGAGACTTGATAATATAACCAAGCACAAACAAATAGCTAATTTCTTGATCCACGGAGGTGGCCAATATATGGGTTATGACTCTTATTATAGAAGTCAATCATAAAATAAGTGTAGAATGTAGGTACGTTGGACTTTTTTTTTTTTGCATCTATAGGAAGAACACTTCTTAATTACTTTCAATATTATTCCAGTTCTTTCCACCTAGTTCCGGCCACAATACAAGCATTTATACTGTCGTGGGATCAGGTTCTTGTTTGCTGTTGACAGGAATATTGTCCTAATTATCAAACATCTCTTCACATTTAGAAATTTTAATGTTTGCCATCCCGAAGTGTTTAACACATATAAATATACAATGTTGTATCAGTCAAACACAACGAAACTTTATTATGTTTATTATTGTATTAGAGCAACATGTTTCGATTCTTATAGAATCATCTTCAGGCCCTGCTAAGATAAAGATCCTTATTTAGCAATGTTTAAAATGTGCTGTGGGATCCCAAACGTTTACATTCTTGATATAACAAAATATAAAATGCATATGCCGTTATGTTCTTATTATACTGTCAGGATACTTATTTCTAAATTTGTAACCGGTACATATGAAGGAGGTTACACGTATGTATACACACGTGTAAACTCCTTCATATGTAACGGTTAATGTTTTAGAAGTAAGTATCCTGACTTTTTAATAAGAACACAAAGACACATGCATTTTATACATAGTTTTATCAAGAATGTACGCGTTTGGGATCCCACAGCGCATTTTAAACAGTGCAAAATAAGGATCTGTATCGTATAAGGGCCTGAAGATGATTCTGTAATAATCGAAACATGTTGCTCTAATACAATAATAAACATAATAAAGTTTCATTGTGTTTGACTGATACATCATTGTATATTTATATCTCGTCACAGTTGTTTACAGTTAGGTGTCTTTAAATCTGTGGCGCATAGTGTTTGCTTCAGCGCTGGAAGCAGGTGATAATTATTCGGCAACGAATTCCCCTGATGTAAATCCAATTAGTGCAGGTTCTTTAATTATGAAGTTATGAGCCATGTAAACTTGTTTTCTGACAGAACTCATATGTGGCCTGAAGATATCTGAAACCGTGTGTAGTTAGGTCCTGGACAGCACGCATACCAGCAGGCGATTAGCTAAAGTGTTATGAAAGGCATCACATTGTATGCTGCGCGAATAGCAGAAGAGATGAAAATTCGTAACTGATATGAAACAATTGCAACTTGTCTGTCGTGGTTTAGTGATGCTGCATTGCCAACATTTTATTACACGTTTCAATTAAGTGCTGACGTCTGTATTGTTAGTAAGCAGCAGGGCACAGTACTGAAAAATTAAAATAGCCACAGGATATTTTCCTTCAGCACAATTTGTACTACAGCTCTTTTTATTTCATGTATTTTGTTACGCATAATATTACCTCCGAGCATTCACTTAATACTTTATTTCAGACTCTTTTTTCTTTTTGTGAACAGTAACTTAATTAAATGTTGCATTCGAACCATCTATCCTGTTTCAGAGTGTAGTATTTCCTTTTGCTTTTACTTTAGAATGCATAACATTTTCGAAACGGTTATCTTCTCTACCAAGCTTCCTCCTTTCTCACAGTGCCATACCCTGAAGATCGTCTGATATACCGACACACTTCTACCAGATAACACGGCGTCACGTGCCAGAGAACCGCGCCGTGAGCACCCGAAGTCCTACTAGATAATGTTGTGTTGTAAAGGATGTAACAATAGACAACCGGAACATGCATATTGACTTTTGTGATAGAAGGTGGCCTAATTTACTGTTAATACAGGTTGAGAAGTGCTGTGTTGAACAAAGCTGCAGATTGTTAAATTACAGGATGTCGATGGTATATGGAAGAAAAATGAGAGTGGATAATTGGTGGAAAGATACTGACAGGGTAAGTTCGAAGTACTGTGACGAAATATTCTTCGAATGCCACACAGACCATTACAGATAGTTGAGTAAAGAGAGACAAATTTGATGCCACATTTTTTATTATTACTTTATTCAGTGCTCAACATGTTTCGGATGTTAATACATCCATCCTCAGGAGCTTGCGACTAATTCGTTGAGTTACTTCATGGGTTGTATCTGGTTCGAAGTGTGTTGGTGT
>Ga0123355_10008141_pt1 | contig 15825 bp, 13 predicted proteins | sample TergutEmb28metaG_3_FD_89872 | JGI IMG/M metagenome (GOLD analysis project Ga0123355, IMG submission 89872) | Embiratermes neotenicus P1 segment gut microbial communities from Petit-Saut dam, French Guiana - Emb289 P1 | ecosystem: Host-associated > Arthropoda: Insects > Digestive system > Gut ...
TGACGCATTATCTAAATATATCAAAATTCCTCCGAGGTCTTGGTTTTATGCAAAAAAAAGTTTTGGTAGCAATGAGCGGCGGCGTAGACAGTACCGTAGCGGCGTCTTTATTAAACAAACAGGGCTACGATGTAACTGGTGCAATGATGAAGTTATACGAAAGCGACACCAACCACGGCAACGACCGCGGCTGCTGCACCATAGACGACGCTGAGGACGCGCGCCAGGCTGCGGGCATACTTGGCATACCGTTCTATATTTTTAACTTTACAAAAGAATTTGAAAAAGAGGTTATAGATCGGTTTGTGCAATCCTACCTATCTGCATCCACGCCAAATCCCTGCATAGACTGCAACAGATATTTGAAGTTTGAAAAGTTCCTTAAACGAGCATCTGATATCGGCATGGATTACATCGCCACAGGCCATTATGCACGTGTTGAGTACTGCACAAAGTCCCGCCGCTATCTTTTGAAAAAGGCTAGCGACCCTGAAAAGGACCAATCCTACGCCCTATACGCCATGACGCAGGCTCAGCTTGCCCGCACACTCTTTCCTTTAGGCGGTATGAGTAAACAGGACGTACGCACCGCCGCAGATGAGCAAGGCTTTATTAACGCAAATAAGCGGGACAGCCAAGATATTTGCTTTATACCCCACAATACCGGCTGTGCGGCCTTTATTGAAGGATATACCGGCAAAAAGCACAAAGAAGGCAATTTTACAGATATAAACGGAAATATCATAGGTAAGCATATAGGTATATCAAACTACACAATCGGCCAACGCAAAGGGCTTGGCATCGCTTGGGCGCATCCACTGTACGTTTGCACAATAAATGCAGATGATAACACTGTTACGCTTGGCACAAACGAAGACCTTTTTACCGATACCCTAACTGCGCACAGCATAAACCTAATTTCCATCGAAAAGCTTGACAAGCCTACATCCTGCACAGCTAAAATACGCTACAACCAACAAGCACAAACCGCCGTCGCCACCCAAATAGGCGAAGATGCAATCCGCATTGATTTTGACAAACCACAACGCGCCGTGACACGTGGACAGGCTGTTGTTCTATATGACGGCGATATAGTGATAGGCGGCGGAATAATTCAATAAGATATAGACCCCGTACGCTAGTTATATCAGCGCACGGGGTATTTTTTTACTAGTCTCCAACCGTTACATTAATAATAGCCGAAAACTGAAAATTCGGGTCGCCGCGTTCACTTGTCGTTTCACGGATAATATCTTCACATGGAGTAAGGCTGTGTACCGTTGCTTCACCATTCACAATAAGGTTAACCGGCTTCCCAAAATCCAGCATTAAGCTGTTTAAAAGTACTTGGAATGTGCCATTTACGTCCATTGTGGTTATCTCGACCGTATTCGTATCTTTAAAGTATTTTGCGTAAATTGTACCCGCATTTATTTCCATCGGGGCGCGTAACCAGTAGAAAGCGTCAACGGAGCGCATCGGCGCGCGCATAGACAGCTCCCACACCATAACCGCCGGCAACGGATCACGCGTAAATTGGTTTAAGAAATCGACCGAGTTTGTATTCATCATCACCGTCTCGTCACTTTCGCCACGCATCCAGGCTACATTATCAGCATAAACCCTTTGCAACTCTCTGGCCGCGCTATTGTCTGTAATTTGGTGCCCACGACCGTGGTGAATGAAGACTTGGTGTTTATACCCATGCGGCCACTGGGCTTGCAACTCTTCCAACCTCAATTGGAATACCGCGTTCTCCGTATGCCTGTTAAACGCTGTGTCAAGCGCGCCAACTTGGCCAAGAAAAGGCAGGTTCATCAAGTTAATCGGGCTGCTCCAGCCATGGTGTCCGGCCGAAAGAGCAACGGCGGCCAGCCTGTCCGCGATACGCGGCGCTATAGCGTACTCCGCCCCGGCGGAAAAGCCCATCAAATATACCCTGTTAGGGTCTGCATTTCTAAAAAGAATGAAGTTCTCTATAAGCATATCGTACAAGCGGAACGATTCCGGCGCTGCATGTATATCCGCACGCGTATTTGTTATGGATCGCACGGCAACGTAAATTCCATACGGTACGCTGTCGCGGTAATATACCTGCATGTGGGCAAATTGACTGTCGTTAAAGGCCGCCGTTGTGTTGCCTCCGCCGTGCAGGGCTATGTACAGCGGGAAGCCACTTTCACCCGGTTCACCGATAACGGTATACACGAAGTTCATCGTATATCCACCCCACGTAATCCTGCGAGCCTGCATCTGCCCACGCCTAACCTGCCTTGATGTCTCTTCCTGTACAAATTCGTTCCAAACTTCTTCGCGCATTTGTTCCTCCCAAATTCTGTACGGTGAAATGACTCCACCGTAATTATTTTCGTTTTCCATAAAACTTACGCATCCCGTTATAAAAATAACGGTCATTACTAAAATTAAAATAAAGCGTAGCGTTTTCATAAAATAACCCCTTTACATAAAGTATATGGCAAATGTTATTTTTCAAAAGCCGCGACGTAAAACCCGTCGCTCTTTGTGATATGCGGTAATAATAGCCTTTCGGATACCTGCGTCAAACCATGCTCCTTAGTCAACCATGCGGCATTTTTGCGGTTTTCCTCAGACGTGAGCGTGCATGTAGAGTACAGGAGCGTACCCCCTGGCTTTACGTACCGTACGCAGTTATTTAAAATACGCCGTTGAAGCCCCTGCAGCTTAGACACCTGCGCCATATTGAAGCGATAACGTATCTCCGGCTTTTTGCCGATAAGCCCAAGCCCCGTGCATGGTACGTCCGCCATTACAACATCAAAGGAATTTTCAAGCCCTGCATCAAAAAGTGTAGCGTCCGCCGTTTTTGCAGAAATGTTAGATATACCTAACCTACGCAACCCTGCATTTATCAAATCTATTTTATGTTCGTGAATATCCCGTGCTTCAATATGCCCTATACCGCTCATAACCATGGCTGCGTAAAACGCCTTACCTCCCGGCGCAGCGCAGATGTCAAGCACCCGTTGCCCTGGTTTGAGACCGGCCGCATCCACAGCCACCATCGCCCCTTCATCCATAATATGGAACAGCCCGTCGCGGTACGCCGGCAGGTTCTGTATACCCGGTAATCCCCTAAGGTTAAGTGAAAACGGCGACGACCCCTTCTCCACAACGGCACCATGCATTGCAAGTTTGCGCGCCAGCTCGCTCGCCGTTGTCTTTAGCGTATTTACGCATGCCGTAACGGGCGGACGGAAGCTGTTGGCATGCGAAAGAAGCAATGCCGTCTCATCAAACCCAAGTTCGCGCACAAGCACTTCTAGTACGGGTTTTGGGCAAGATTCCTTTACGGAAAGCCACGCCAGTGGATTGGATTCCCTAATTTCATCAATACCCGCCACTATCTTATGTAAATCCCTGATAATGCCGCGCAGGCAGGCATTAACAAAACCTTTTAAGTGAAGAAACTTCGACGATTCAACAATCTTAACCGCTTCGTCAACTATGGCATGTTCGGCGGCATTTTTCATATACGCCAACTGGTACACGGATATACGCAAAAGGTTCAGAACAAAGGCGTCCATACCCCGCGTGTTTGTGTTTGCCACTTGGTTTATTATATAATCCAGCGTGTGCAGGCGACGAAGCGACCCGTTCACGCACTCCGTAACGAATGCGCGCCGTTCACGCGGCAAGTCGGTATGCGTGGTGAACAGCTTGTTAAGCACGATATTGCTGTACCCACCACTGTTCATAACCTCTTCCAGTGCCTGGAGGGCAAGTTTACGTTCCTGTGAAATATTCGCCATATTTACTGCTCCAAATAATCGCGCAATTTTTTGCTGCGGCTGGGATGACGCAACTTGCGAAGCGCCTTTGCTTCAATTTGGCGTATCCGCTCACGCGTTACGTTAAACTCTTTGCCCACTTCTTCAAGCGTACGCGGGCGTCCGTCCTCCAGGCCGAAACGCAGGCGAAGAACGCGGTTCTCCCTGTCCGTAAGCGTACCGAGTACACTTACAAGCTGTTCCTTGAGCAATGTAAACGTCGCCGCTTCGCTTGGGCCGGGGATGTCGTCGTCCGCGATAAAGTCGCCGATGTGGCTGTCCTCTTCCTCACCGATAGGCGTTTCTAAGGACATCGGGTCTTGCGAAAGCTTCATAATAGACCGTACCTTCGCCACTTCCAACTGCATTTCTTTTGCGATTTCTTCAACTGTCGGTTCGCGCCCCAATTCCTGTAAAAGCGTTTTGGAGACGCGTTGAAGCTTGTTTATCGTCTCAACCATATGGACGGGTATACGGATTGTACGCGCCTGATCCGCGATGGCGCGTGTTATGGCCTGGCGTATCCACCATGTGGCGTAGGTGCTGAATTTATAGCCCTTCGTATAGTCAAACTTCTCCACGGCCTTTATAAGACCTAAATTGCCTTCTTGTATCAAATCGAGAAAGGACATATTACGCCCGCCGTACCGCTTAGCTATGCTAACGACGAGGCGTAAATTAGCCTCTGTCAGGCGTTTACGGGCCTCCACCTCGCCAAGCTCCATCAACTTCGCAATCTCCTTCTCCTCATCCTGCGTGAGAAGAGGCACCTTGCCGATTTCCTTTAAATACATACGCACATGGTCGTCAATATTGACTGCGGCGTCTGCCAGACTTGTTTCCAAGTCCTTTTCAAGTTCCTCTTCTAAATCGATATTCCCACCAACAATGTCAATATTCTGAAGCTCTAGATATTCGCAAATCTTTTCAATCTGATCAACCTCAATGTCAATATCGTTTAACGCGTCATTAATATCTTTATATTCAAGCGTATTTTTATTGGACTTCGCCAGCGCAACCAAATCTTTTAAAATGTTTAATAAGACTGTATCATCCGTAGATTTCATAAATTTTTCCTTTCATAATTTAAGACACATTTGTATTTTTACCATGTAACAATTATATATACAAGTCCGGCAGCGTATTTTGCCTATTTTTCAAGGTTTGGATCAATTTTGAATCAAATTTTTCTATTGCGTCCTTAATATCTTCTTGTAAAGCGAAATGTTTTATGATCTTGATTTGCTTGTTAAGTTCCTCGTTCGTCCCATTGTCGTCAAGAAGCGCTCCGCTTTTCTCAAAAACGACGGCGACCGCCGCCTGGTTCTCCACATCGTCAAATGCCGTTATAAGCTCCGCACCTTGCACCATGATATCGTTTTTCGACAGAATCTTTGCATACAGCTCACCATACACTATATGGCGTATTTCATCCGCCGCCAGATGCTGAGAAATCAAGGCGCGCAAGTGGGGTTTCGACGCGGCGTAGAAAAGCACGGTCCTATAGGCGTACATAACCTGCTCTGTCAAATTCGTTTTTTGCCTAACATTACGCCCAGGCAAAAGCGGCATTACATAGTCTCCGCCGCCCATGGCACGCTCAACACGAGATTGGATTGTTTCCGCGCGTATTTTAGTCTCTTCAGAAAGTTTATTTATGTATGTCTCTTGCTCCACCGGGTCATCCAACTCCGCAAGTACGCCGATTGCGGCGTTTACATACGCTATTTCCCTGGTTTCGTCTTCACCCGTGCTTTCGGCGTTTTGCTTGCATACCTCAAGTTGCCATGCCGTCGGATGTTTTGCCGATTCCAGCGCTCCTTCAAACGCATCGCGCCCATATTTGACCAAAAACTCATCCGGGTCTTTTGCTTTGGCAAGGCGCAGCACCTTTACATTAACGTTTTCACGGCGTAGTATGGGTACGGCTCGTAATGATGCCGCCTCACCCGCCGCATCGGAATCAAAGAGAAGAACCAATGTTTTGCCGCGGAAAAAGCGGTTAAATAAACGCGCGTGTTCCATCCCCATCGCCGTGCCGAGGGTTGCCACGGTCGCGTCAAACCCTGCTTGAAACAATGCCAGCGCATCCATATACCCTTCCACCACGATTACGTTGCTAAGCTTCGATTTTCTCGCAAAGTTAAGCGCAAAGAGGTTACGGTTTTTTGAAAATACTGGCGTTTCTTGGGTATTTAGATACTTTGGGCCAAAATCCCCGTCCAGCATGTTGCGGCCGCCGAAGCCGCACACGCGCCCGGCTTCGTCGATAATCGGGAACATCAAACGCCCACGGAACTTATCTATAAGCCCACCCTTCTTATTTATCCCCACAAGCCCAGCTTTTATAAGGACATCGTCTTCAAAACCTAAAGTTCTGAGATGAAGTAAGAGCTCGTCCCATCCAGTGGGTGAAAAACCAAGCCCAAACTTCGTAACGATGGCTGGCGCAAGGCGGCGTGCGGTAAGATACCGTCGCGCCTCCACCCCTTCACCGCCTTTGAGCTTGCCGAAAAAAAACTTTGCGGCAGCGGCGTTGGCTTCATATATCTTTTCTTTTAAGCCCACTATGTAGTTATCGACATTTTTGTCTTCAGGTAGCTCAACCCGGGCACGCTCTGCAAGCCGCTTTACCGCATCCACAAAACCCAAGTTTTCGTATCTCATTATAAACGTAAAGACATTGCCACCCGTACCGCAGCCAAAGCAATGGAACGTCTGCATATCCGCGCGCACGGTAAAACTGGGCGTCTTCTCCCTGTGGAAAGGGCAAAGCCCCCACAAACGCCCGCCGCCGCCGCGCCGATCCAGGCGCACGTAGGATGAGATTACGTCTACAATATCGTTGCCGCGCCGCACCTCGTCCAGCACAGTGTCAGAATACATGGGCATTTTAATCACCTAATAATAATATTCGACATGAAAAGTGAAAACACTTTTACGAAAGTAATTTTATTTTTCATAAAATAACGTTGACATACTTCGTACTGTGTTATATAATATATACGTACAGTGTTATCGTTCCGGGATGATATCAGTTGTACAGTTTCATATATAATATGAAAGGAGATTTTATAATGACAAATAAAACCAAAATTAAATTATTTACATCATTACTAACCGCTGTTATTGCCACATTGGTTTTTGCGTTTAATGCACACGCTTGCGCATCCTGCGATGACGAACATCATTTAGATTCCAATGCAAATACCACCATTAAAGAGTTTTCACTCAGGGATCTTGAAAGGTTTAACGTTCGCCCCGTTATAAACAATATACCTTCATTTGATGCGAACGGTGTATTTAGTATCAAACGCCAAATCATCGAAATAGGTACCCAACAAATTATGCCTTGCCCGGATAACCCAGATTACATTTTCGTCATAACCCACAACGGCATGTTCGATATCCTTGCGGAAGACCTTGCAAGGATCAACCCGGAATATGCCGCATTACTGAGCCGCCAATCATTTAGGATTCGTTACCTCCCTGTAACTACCATAACTTCAGAACGAATCCACATCAAAAATTTATATTTAGATAATACCGCGCAAAACAGATGCGCAATTGCCCAACACATCGGGCCGATTGCGTTTACACATATACGAGATTCATTTGCTCACAACCACGAAGCCCCATTTCCACCATGGGCTTGCGGAAAGACAATAACATATCATTGGGTTTGCACCGCATGTAACATTATTGGAACCGAAACGCATTTTATACTTATTTGGTGTATGGGAAACTAGGTTAATTTACCTAACCTATCTTTAAAAGCGCGCCCGGACGCGCTTTTTTATTGCCCGGGCGCACATAACAGTTATATCACATCGGCGTAATATCAAGCCTAAACGTAAACTGCCGCTCATCAAAACGATATTTCCCGTACAAATCCGGCCCGCATGAGTTTGACCCAATGCCGTTTTGTTTATAGTCAATACAAACCACCGTCTCCTCACGCCGTTTAAGGTCGTATGTATGGCGGGCGCGATCAAGGTCGTGTGGTGTGTAATGGGACGCGGAAAATTGGCACTCATCCTGCGTTTCAAATAACAACCCGTGCCCATGTCCATCAGTTACGGCGGCATAGCGTACACCACCACGCGCTCCGTTTTCCTGCGGCATAGCGTAGTTTTCAAACATACCGTCAACCGTTGTGGCAAAAACGCCCTTCCATACCGAATTACGCATATCCGCATAATTTTCATGCGGCCCGTATCCAAAATAGCGCACTTGCTCATTCCCTTTGGGCATTGTAAATTTCAGCCCAAAGCGCGGCAAGGGCAGTTGCTGACTGTTATGCCAGTCCCGCTTAGAAACGTTCACGTCAGTTTTAAGGCCGATCTTGCCGCAATTGCTAACCGTCCATTCAGCCGTGCCGCGTAGGATTGGTGCCTCTGTATAGCCGCCAATGGCATATGATACTGTAATTATACAGGAATTTTCGGTTTGCTTAAACTCCGCGTTATAGACATAAGTTGATGCACGATGCAAGCCCCAGCCTTGCCAGCGGTGGCGGATATTGCGGTCGTTGTCCGTCGGCGCGCGCCAAACGTTAAAATCAAGCGGTTCTTGGATAAGGTTTACGCCGTTTCTCGATATCCTAACGAACGCACCGGTATGCAGGTCGAATATATGTTCAAAATCCGTGCCTTTAAGAATGAGTTCACGCTCATTCGGTTGTATTTGGATAGTACCACCATTCATTACCGGACGTTGATAAACAGCCACACCATCAGAAATTATAAGCTGCTGCTCAGTCATAATATCGCTATGTTCCGCCCATGCACTTCCGTCTTTATAACGAAAACGCAGATTAAGGGCGCAGAAACCGTTTATATTACATACCTTTTCAGCGATATCAAGACAAACATCAACTGAGCCGTGCGGCGCGGCGTTCAACTCCAACAGAATACCCTTTGCCACGGTTTTATCGCCGCCAACCAATTCCCACTCAAGATACAGATGACTCAATCCAATAAAATCGTATAGATTATGTATACGGATAAGCCCCTTCGCCGCGTCCATAATTTCGGCGCGTGCGTACGCGTATACCGCCTTGGTTTCTTTCAATCCAGTGTGCGGCGTGCGGTCTGCGTATACGAGGCCATCCAGGCAGAAGTTGCCATCGTTCGGCATGTCGCCGAAATCTCCGCCATATGCAGTAAATGTCGCTATTTCCGTCAAGGTAATGATCTCTTTTTCCTCAAGCCCAGCTTGAAGAAGACCTCGCCTCCACCCCTGCGCCGGAACGGTATAAATTTTACCAGCCGCATCTGAGAACCTTTTAGCCAGAATACCGTGATCCCACCATTCCCAGATACATCCGCCGATCAGCTTCGGCGAATCATATATAATCTTCCAATAATCCCCCAAATCGCCGGGGCCAACTCCCATGGCATGCGAATATTCGCTTAGGAACAGCGGCAGCGGCCTGTTCGGGTCATCCGCATAATTGCGCGTCCAATCCAAATCCGTATAAAACTCCGCGAAAATTGGATATAATTTGTTGATCAGTTCCGGATTATCCGTTCGCAAAAACTTGCAACTATGGTCTATATCAGCATAATGGACAATCCTCGACGGATCCCGCTCCATCGCGTACAGCGCCATCGCGTCGTGGTTTTCGCCATGCCAGGATTCATTGCCAAGAGACCACATCACAACGCACGCCTCGTTCTTATCCCGCTCAACCATGCGTACCATGCGGTCGACATATGCATCCCGCCATGCCGGATCACGCGCGATTTCAGCCCTGTCCGGCCGCATACCATGCGTTTCTAAATCGGCCTCGTCCACAACGTAGAGCCCGTATATTGAGCAAAGCTGCACAAAGCGCGATTCGTTGGGGTAATGAGCCGTACGGACGCAATTAATGTTGCTCTGTTTCATCAGTTTTAAATCGCCTTCCATCCAATCCAGCGGCACGGTTTGCCCGTGCAGGGGGTGGAAGTCGTGCCGATTGACGCCCTTCAGCTTTACGGCTTGGCTGTTTACGGTAAATGCGCCGTCTTCGCGTATGGCTACATCACGTAAACCTAGGTTAAAGATCAATACCTCCGTACCAGCCCGAACTTTTACATTATATAAATACGGATCTTCCGCACTCCAAAAGCGCGGGTTTGAAATTGAGAACCCAGCCTTCCCCTCACCGTTATCATCAAGCACAATGTCGTTCCTCCGACCGGCAAGCTCCACAATTACGGCAAGCCCAGGCGAGCCGGAAAGCTCCGCGGTAACAACCCCGCCTTTTTGGCGGAGAAAAACGTCCCACACATGCTCCTTGTCACGCGCCAGCAGGTAGACATCACGAAAAACACCGGAAAACCTCCAGCAGTCTTGATCTTCAAGGTATGTTGCGTCGCAATATTTCAAAACGAGGACGGCTATACGGTTCTCCCCAATTTTTGTAAACCCCGTAACGTCAAACTCCGCAGGTACGCGGCTACCTTTACTCATACCCACGTACTCGCCGTTTACCCACAATCCAAAAACACTATTTACCCCTTCAAAAAAGAGGAAGTGCCGTTTATCGGCAAAGTCGCCGCTTATGTATAGATCACGGACATATACGCCGCATGGGTTATCGTGCGGCACAAATGGCGGGTCGCATGGTATCGGATAGTTTACGTTGGTATAATGACAACGGTCGTACCCTTCCATCTGCCAGCAGGACGGCACGCGAAGATCATCCCACCCCGCGGTATCATAATCTGCGGCAAAGAATCCTTTAGGCAAAGCATGTACACCTTGCTCCTTATACAAAAAACGCCAATTCCCCCCCGCATTTATTAAACGGGTAGACTGTTCTCTATAAATATTGGCCCATATAAGGTCGGTTGGCTGAACATCCGCGGCGTACGGTATGTAATAAGATCTCGGTGCGGCGCGGTTCGTGTTTGTAACCCGTGGGTTTTCGTGGTGCAGTAAATCTAAAATTTGGGTAGAAATACGCATAGTATCCTCCTCATAATCTTTGTTTAGATATATTATATCAGAAATATCCGTGCCTGTCAGTAATTTTATTAATTCTTTATTTACATGTTATAGCTATTCAACTTGAAAACGGTCTTTGTTTTCAAGTTGAACCTTACAGTAATTACACCTTATCGGACCATTTTATGGTTTAACGAGTATATCATGCTGAAAGTATGAACTTTGCATTGACATAAATGTGATCTTGTTCGCCAGTTTCAACTATCATCGCAAAGTTTCAATCGTTAATCCATTCATACGCGAAAGCGCGAACAGCACGTCGTGCAGGGCGGGTAGCTCCATGTTGAAATCAATGCCGAAGGCGGTGGAGTAAACGGCGTCCAGCCCCTCTGCATCGATCAAGTCGTACAACTCCAGAACAGTATCAAGCAAGTTCAGCTTGCCTTCCAGCTTTGGCGTCAGCACTTTGCGGAGGATAAATGCAACCGCCGTCAGTTGTAGTTTCGAAACGATCGTGTCTAGTTTTGATATGTCCGCTTTATACTCCCCAACGACGATTTCGTCTTCGCCAACCGTGATAACTTCGCGAATGCGGTTGGTCTCGATATCCTTTTTCAGCGTCATTATCGCCTTTGCTCGCAACACGCGGCTCTGCTGCCATTCGATCAGCTCTTTGTCTGCCGCATCAAAGAAACTGAAGTCCTGCTGCCTGGTGGCGGCCACTTTGGCATTGTAATTGTGGATGACGTACCGATCCATTATATACACATTGTCCGCCAAATCCAGGTAATCACTGCTACCTCCAATGATCAGCACAGTGGATACGCCTGTATCCCTATAAATTTGGCGCACACGGTCGGTAAACGGAACTATCGGGTCATTTTTGATAATACCCTTCATTCGCGCATCACGGATCATAAAATTCGTGGCGGTCCTGTCCTCGTCAACCAGCATTGCACCACAGCCGAAGGCGAGTGCCTCTATGATGTTAGCCGCCTGGGACGTAGAACCACTGGCGTGCATTGTGGTAAAGCGCCGTGTTTGTAGGTTGCCAACATTACGGATAAATGGCGAAATGTCAAGGTTTGTCACGCATCGCCCGTCTTCGGCGATAACCTTGCACGCGCTGTTGATAGTCAGGCAATACTCCCGCCCGTCACCGGGTATGTGGTCGTAAATGCCGTGGAGCATGGCGTCCAACAGTGTTGATTTGCCGGAATAGCCACCGCCGGTGATGACCGTAACACCCTCCTTGACCGCCATACCTGTGAGTTTATGCCCGCCTGACAGCGTAAGCGTTACCTCGTCCTCGGGCGGGGACTTAAATGGCACGGCGTTTGTCATCGCCCCGCCGTCGTCGCTCCTTGGTAAAATACTACCGTTTGCCACAAAACTGACGTAGCCACTTTCGGCGAGGATGCGGCGGACTTCTTGCTGGCGCGTGTATACGGCTGCTTTCCGCAAAAAATCCCTCTTGTCGAAGTCGCGCACGAAACTACGGATTGTTCGGGCGAGGTGCTTCTGCACCAGTTTCATCGATATTTTGCCGTTGACGACGTTGCGTTTCGCTGCCATTAGCACCGCAAAACGGATGGTGAGTGAGATGTAAACAACCCCTTCCTTAACAAACGAACTGTTGCGCAAAAGAATTTTCGCGCCCGGCTCGTGGATGAAGATGCGACCGGAATACTTTTCCTTCCCAGTGGCGTTCCCTTTCTCGAGACGTATCGTCTCAAGTAGCTTTCCAAACTCGCGCAGGCAGTAGTCCGCTGTGAAGATGTCGGTTTTGCCGCCAATTGGCTGCAAGCCTAGTAGTTCCAGCGGAAAGCTGATCATGAAGCGTACAAACTCCGGCGCACTACGGTCTGTCTCACCGCATTTGATCGTCACGCCTTCGTAATCCGTTGTCCTTTCGTCAAAGTTGTATGTGTCCACGCCGGTGTACAAGCGGCGTATGGCTGTCACATCTTCTAAATGGCATGAGCCTATTGCATTTATTAGCTTGTTGATAATTTCGTCCTCCAATTTTATTTGCCGAATTGAATCCCGGAAGGGTACAAAAAAACGCACCTTAAACGTGCGTCAAAATACACTATCTAAGATCAAGGTTGCTGTTATTTAGTTCTAGTCTGCTACCACCATAAATGTGCTTTGCGCTTTCTTCATTACGACCAACTCCTTCAATAAAAAATAGAACAGCCTCAGCATACCACGCTGTAGCTGTTTTGTCAAGAAAATGTTTCGTTGCTATATCAATTTATTTGCAAACCGCATTTAAAGCTTGCGTAATATGCCGTTTTATGATATGCTGTTCGGTAATGGTTTACAATTTAATTGTCCTGCATATATATAAATATATTTATGTTATGTTTAGTGGGGATGATTGAAATGCGTTTTTTTGACTTTAAGCAAAAAGAAGTTATAAATGTTAAGGACGGTTCGCGCCTTGGCTTTGTCAGCGATATAAAGTTATGCAGCGAAAAGGGCCATTGCAAACAACTCATTATACCGGGTCCTGCCCGCGTCTTCGGCTTTTTCGGCCGCGAGCAGGAATACAGGGTAGATTGGGAGCACGTAAAGCAAGTCGGCGACGACCTGATCCTCGTCGAATGCGAACCGGACAAACTACTGAAGAATATTGAAGAGGAATAAAGTATGAAATGCCCATTTTGCGGCGAATTGGACAGCAAGGTTACAGACACGAGGCTACTTGAAGACGGCGCGGTCACGCGGCGCAGGCGGCTTTGCGAGGCCTGCGCCGGCCGTTTTGTTACGCACGAGAGGTTGGACAGCCTGCCAATATCCGTCATCAAGCGCGGCAGGCAATCCGAAATCTTTGATAGGGATAAGATATTAAAAAGCGTTATGCGCTCTTGCAACAAGCGGCATGTTACCCTGCCGCAGATGGAGGCCCTCGTCGCCGATATAGAAGCCACGGTGATCAACTCCGGCAAAAAAGAGATCGAGTCGCGCGAGATAGGCGACCTCGTCATGCAGCGCCTGCGCGAGTTGGACGAAGTCAGCTACGTGCGCTTCGCGTCGGTGTACAAGCAGTTCCGCGACGTGGATTCGTTTATGCAGGAGCTGGCCGGGCTGATTAGTGAAAGAAAGTAACGTAACCGTTATCACGAATCGCAAGCGAAGCGATCCAGAAGTAATGCCGGTACATATCAGACTTATTTGAGTTGCTTAGTTTAAACGTCGCACCGTCATTCCTGCGGAAATCGGAATCTACCGTTATAACAGATACATTGTAATTATTACACCAGATAAAATGAACGAAACCAATGAATTATGGCGAGACTTTATTAATGATAAATATGATGTATACATTTCTCAAGTAGTCATTGATGAGATAGAGAGATGTCCTGAACCAAAACAAGGTATGCTGCTTGAAAATTTAAAACTGATAAAGTTTCAAATCTTGCCCGAAACAGATGAGGTAATCAACCTAGCCAACGAATATGTTAAATGTGGCGTTCTTAAAGAAAAAAGCATAGCCGATTGCAGGCATATCGCACACGCTGTTGTATATCATTGCGATGCTATTGTATCTTGGAATTTTGAGCATCTTGGAATTTTGAGCATCTTGGAATTTTGAGCATCTTGTAAATTTTAAGACAATAAATAAGGTAAAAGTGGTAAATGCAATGTTTCATTACAAAGAAATGAGTATAATGCCACCTACAATGTTTTTAGAAAGGGAAGGTTAATAGTGAAAACCAGCATAGCGATGGACGATATTAGGAAAATCCGTGATGAAAATTCACTTAAATACCTTTCTCAATCTTCCGAAGAAAGGGAGAGAGAAAGACAGAAATCATTGGAGTGGTTTATAAAAGCTATTGGTAAACCAATTGAGATTGTGGGAAAGGTAGAATCTACGATGTAAGCTGTGAACGGTGCAAATAACGAGGTTTGAAAATTTCGCCACCAAAACATCAACGCTAAGATAAAATGGCGTACCGGCAGAATATCCAAAACAAATGGCGCACTTATGTACCATCGTAAGGTGGTATGTGCGCAAAGCATATATTGTCAATTGAATAGAGGAATATCAAATGGACAAGCGGAAGTATCAAGGATCGGAGAAAACCCCACATGAAGTAATTGAAATATTGTCGGATGCAGAACAAAGAAAAGTGCTTTTATTTATAGACCTTGGGCTTGAGTTAAAGTGTAAAGTTCAAACAAGATATGCTCACGCCAATAAATACTGGCGATGTGTTTTTTTCAAGAAAAAACCTCAAAGGGTTCTCTTTACAGTTGAATGTACTGATGAATGGTGGCGAGTAAAAGCCTGTTTGTGGAACATGGATGCTTACCGCGATTACTTAAGTTCATGCAGTAAAAAAATCAAAAATGAAATCCTAAGTGCTTATGATTGCAAATCATGCAACAGCCATTGCAAAGGTGGCGCAGGTTTTTCATTTGAAGATAAACAGTACCAAAAATGTGTTGGTGTGGTTTTTTATTTTTCAAGTTTGGCTGATGAAGATTGGAATTATGTTGCAATGCTGATAAGAAAAGAACTTGAAGCCAGCAACCATGCAAAATAACTTATCAGCGTTATTTCCACCCTTCACAACACACATCTTATATCGCATCAGTATACAAGCAGTTCCGCGACGTGGATTCGTTTATGCAGGAGCTGGCCGGGCTGATTAGTGAAAGAAAGTAGCGTAACCGTTGTCTGCCGTTATAACAGATACATTGTAATTATACAACGCTATCTGAGAATGGTGTAAATAACGCAATACTGGCTGAACAACGCATTAACTAAGCTAAAAATCCTAATGGCGCACTTATGTACCACAAACGAGTGTAGTACGTGCGTAAAATAATTGTAAGAAGGTGACAAGATTGAAAATAGGTATAATTGCCGATGTACACAATAATGTAGTAGCTCTCGAAGTAATTCTTAAAAAATTTCAAGCCGAAAAATGTGACGGTGTTATTTGCTGTGGTGATATTATTGGGATTGGTCCATATCCCGAAGAAACCGTTTCGGCACTAATCAATATTCCTAATTTGCTAGCTTGTGTTAAAGGTAATCATGAGCGTTATCTTATTGAAGGCA
>Ga0123355_10008142_pt1 | contig 15825 bp, 13 predicted proteins | sample TergutEmb28metaG_3_FD_89872 | JGI IMG/M metagenome (GOLD analysis project Ga0123355, IMG submission 89872) | Embiratermes neotenicus P1 segment gut microbial communities from Petit-Saut dam, French Guiana - Emb289 P1 | ecosystem: Host-associated > Arthropoda: Insects > Digestive system > Gut ...
GCCTTTTCGGTAAAAATTGCACTATGCGTCGTCGCATAAAGCCTTATGTACCTTTGGGTACATGCGGCTTTCCGCTTCTAGCCTAGCACAATTTTTACTCGAAAATTCGGCACAAGCGAATTACCGAATACACCCTAGTATCAGGACCATTATAGCAGAATTATCTGTAAATATACACCGCTTGGTTTTCGCCATCCCAGCGGATATTTGCCCCCAGTACATGGGCTACATAGGTTATTGGTACAAAAATTTGTCCGTTAATTTCCATTATGCGCCCCATTTCATGCGGAAAAGGTTCGCTTATGGTCATTGCCACGGCTATATTTGCAGCTATTGTTCGCGCAAACAAAAGAACCTCGTCATTTGTTAAAGTTACCTCTGCGCCAAAAATTTCTGCAATATCGCGGTAGTGTACCATTGTGCGATTGAAGGTATCGTCTATGAAAGGTGCGGCCTCCAATTGGTGATGGGTTGCGTCGTTGCGGGTCAATTCTGTATTGCCAATTACAAAACGAACTGTCTGGGGTTCTTCCGGTTCTTCGATGTCAACTGCCAACGCGCGTACAAGCGTAAGTGCACCATAACGTAAAATTATCCAGTCATCATACATACTAAATTCTGCGATAGAGCCGAATGTCCGCATACGATTGGGGAAGAGGAAGGTATAATCGTCTATTCTTTCCATTAGATACACGCCGCCGTCAAACATCATATAAGATCTACCAAGGGCATCGATACCTACATAAGTTACAGGAATCATCAAATCTTCGGAAACCCAATAATAATAGTCGCCAACCCAGCGTTCAAATTCCGGTGTTGCGGGGGTTACTTCTATACGCTCGGCAAACAGGCCCGCACCAAGCATTGCAAAAACAGTATCATTAGCTTCTTTAAACCAGACATTGCCCATCAAAGAATCAAAAGTGCCGTCATCATTTGGCGTAAGGGTTATCGGAAACGGGGCAAGTCCCACAAAATGCAAGAATCCGTATTCACAAGTTACAAGTTCGACAGCACCAACGTTAATTACAGTGTACGAGCCTTCCAGTTGCCCGGTGACAAGCCCTGCGCGGTTTATCTGTGTTGGCTGTAGAGCTGTGCCGGTTTTTTCTTCCACGGCAGAACGTAAAATTATATTGGCAAGTGGGCTTGACGCGCCAGCTGAAGCGGCACTATTGCCGGAAATAAAAACGCCAATGCCATTTTCAAAATCCAGCAGAAATTCTGTGTGATGTTGAAGATTGCCGCCGTGACCAGTTGTAACAATACCGTCTGCGTGGTGCATATGCATTATGCCAAGCCCCATATGCAATTCCGACGGATAGTTAATGCCCATATATTGTGCGGGTATCATTTCCTGTAGAGTTTCCTGGGAAATAATGTTGCCACCGCCGGTAAGCATTATGCGCATAAACTGCGCCATGTCGTACGCGCTTGTTACCATGCCGCCGGAAGCCGTCGCACCCATGGATACAAAAGCCTCGGCAGGGGTAGTTGCGTCAGTGTGGGGGGTGGCAATATACGGCATGTTTTCAGAAGTTACGGCAAAACTACTAGATGCCATACCAGCAGGTGTAAAGATATTTTCCTGTACGAAGTGAACAAAACCGTCGAAATAATTTTCAAATTCAGGCGCGCCAAGCACTGCTACAAGAATGCCAAGCAACGCGTAGTTTGTGTTGGAGTAGGTTATGCGGTTTAGCTCCGCATTTTGCATGTGCATTTGTTGCAAATTGGGTACGAGCCTGTTCATTAAATATCTGTCGGAATAACCAAGCGAGAAGAAACCTGCGCCACCGTATTCGTGTAGCCCGGACGTGTGGGTGAATAGCATCCGTGTGGTGATGTTGCGGTAGTCGCCGCCAAAAACAGGGTGCGGGAGCATGCTAAAGTCTGGCAGATAGGTTACTATGGGCTCATCTAAATCCAAAATGCCCGCTTCTACAAGCTGCATAATTGCAACTGCGGTAAATAATTTGGATGTGGAAGCAATGTTAAAAAGTGTGTTCTCTGTAACGTGGGTTTGTGTAGGCGCATTGGCGTAACCAACGGAATGCAGCCATGTGAAGTCGTTAGTAGTGTCTACAACGGCAATGGTCATGCCGGCTATGGGCAGTAGTTCCATTAATTCGTCCGCGCGTTCGGTCGTCATGACACGGGTTGCTGATAGATGTTCCGTTGTTTCGTCCGCGCTTACCATAATTGGGGTAAGGACGAGGGTTGCCGCCACAAGTATTGCGGTTGTTTTTTTGATTAGTTTTTTCATTTTAGTAAATCCTCCTAAGATATTTGTTTGGGGTTAAAAATCGCCTTTTGCCATCAACTTTGCGGTTATAAGAATCGAAACTACAAACAACACAAGCGAAAATGCTAGGGTTGCAAACAGTTGGGCATTTCCTTCCAGCCCTATAAAGTGAAAGCCGAGTAAAACGGCAAAGTAGCCGCCAATACCAAACGCCATGCTAATAAAAAACGCCACCGGTTGGTTATTACCGCCAAATTCTGTTGACCCAAGCGGGTAAAGCAACGCCGCCATAAGCCAAATCATACCCAGCCCGCTTGCATATGGCCTAAAGCCCGCATTGGTAACTAAATAACCCATATCGCCGTACAGAATAAATCCGATACCAACAATCAAGCCCACCACCACAAATGAAGCTAACTGTGATACGGCTATGCTTAAATAATACGTGGCTGCAAGGTTGCTACGCTTCACGGGCATTGCAAGTTGGTAACGCTCCCATCTGGTGGTGTCTTCGCTGTACATCATAATGGTATAGGGCGAGGAAAACAGTGCCAAGTGAATAATCATTACAAATATGCCGACTTCTCCACCTAAGTTTTCTATTAAATTTCCAGTGCTGCCAAATAAGGCCCCCAAAATGACAAGACTAAAAACCGTCCATAGAAGCATAACGCCCACCGTTTTTTTGCTAAGTGCGTAAAACGAAAATTTCATTAAGCCATGAATTGGACTACGCATTATAGCTTACCCCCTTTTACAAGTATCAACATAATTTCTTCAATTGAAACCGAATCCATTACATAATTGCGGTATTTTGCGGCTGCAACGGCGCGGTCTTTCACCAGCACATCTGTCTGATAATCATGCCTGCGGAACGCCAGGATATCTCCCTTGTCCATGGCTTCAAACTGGGCTTGCTTGCAGCGCAAAACAGCATATTTGTAAATTAAGTCGTCCTTGCTTTCGCTAAAAATAATTTTGCCGTCGTGGATAAAGGTGATATAATCCGCCACTTTCTCTAAATCGCTTGTGATGTGGGACGACAGCAAAATAGAATTGTTCTCGTCCTGGATAAAGTCCATAAACACGTCAAGGATGTCGTCCCGCACAATTGGGTCAAGACCCGATGTGGCTTCGTCAAGTATCAACAATTTGGGTTTATGGGAAAGGGCAACCGCAACCCCAAGCTTCATTGTCATCCCCCGTGAGAAGGTTTTGACAGTCTTTTTGTCCGGCAATTTAAACTTTGTCAGGTAGCTTTGGAAAAGCGCGTCGTCCCAGTTGGAATAGATACGCCGCATTGCAGATGCTATTTTTGTTGCCGTCAAATGTGTCGGAAAGCTGTTGGAATCAAACACCACGCCAATGTCGTTGCGAAGATGGGTTGCATCGTCGGTCATTTCCTGGCCGAAAACTTTTATTGTGCCGCTGTCTTTTATCAGCGAATTTAGAATGCAGCCAATGGTTGTGGTTTTGCCAGAGCCGTTTTCGCCCACAAAGCCCATTATTGCCCCTTTCGGCATGGAAAATGACACGTCTTTTAAGACAAAGTCAGATTTTTTGTATCTTTTGTTCAGGTTGTTTACTTCCAAAATTTTATCCATGCTTATCCCTCTCCCTCATACAATATCTTTAAAATTTCCACAAGAGTTTCTATTGGTATGCCGTATGTTTTGCCTATCTCGGCGGCTTGCTGCAAAAATTCTTCTGCCCTACGCTGTTGTTCCTCTTGAACAAAATCCTTGTTTTGTGCCGACACAAAACTGCCGCGGCCTACGGTGGAATCTATAAAACCGTCACGCTGTAGGTCGTCGTAGGCACGTTGTATGGTTATCATGCTAACATGGGTGGATTTTGCAAGAGCCCGCATAGATGGCAGGGGTGTACCGGTTGCAAGCTCGCCGCTCATTATCATGGCCTTTATTTGCGAGGTTATTTGCTCGTAAATGGGCTTTGCGGTGCTGTTGCTTATTATTATGTCCAAGACAGTCCTCCTCTTTTAATTTCCTGCAATGTTCATATTGCATATATACAATATATCAAGACAATTATTTTTTGTCAATAGGCAATGCAAAATGCGCGCTGATGTGCTATAGTTGTCGAAAGAAAAATAATTTTGGAGGTTGAAATGATTAGAGACAAACTACTTATTGCATTTGACGGAACAAATGCCGCAGGCAAAACAACTTTGATTTACTCTGTAGCATCCAGGTTAAAAGAGCAAGGGATTAACTGCGAGGTATTGATTGAGCCTGCCCGTAACAGCCCTGTCGCCGATGCTATTTTGCTATACAATCAAGGTAGTTTTGACATGCCCGCCCAGCTAGAGCTTTTTGCGATGCATATAGTGCAGTGTGTGCGGGCGACTAAAAACGCAACCATTATTATTTCCGACAGAACGCCTGTAAGCACTATGGCCTACAACGACATGCTAATAGCAAACCCAACCAAACACGAAAAAGATTTAATTGATGTTGCGGAAGCTTTTACAGATGTCTGGACGGCTTACTACGACATTATTTTTTACTGCCAAGATTATTTTGTTTCCACCCAGGACGACGATAAAATTCGCAAAGGCGATGATGAGTTTCAGAGAACTCTTGACGAAAAAACAAGGGAATTGTACGAGAAAGCAAATGCTAACGTGGTGTACATTCCCAAGGGGTTGTCGCTTGCCGATAGAGCTGATTTTGTACTTAATGAGCTGAAGGGCTCGCAATAGTCCCATAAACTAAAAACAGTCCAATGTAACTTGTAATTTTTCCGCACTACTTCGTCAGTTCCTCCTCGCGTACCTTTGGGTACGCGTCGTCGTCGCTTCCTCGTATTGCGTCAAATTACTTCGTTACATTGGACGGTTTTCAGTTTATGGGACTATATAGTTTTTGTAATTAGAGATTATACGCAAAATGGCAGGTACCCACGTACGGGCACCTGCCATTATTATTTTCTTCTCATGCTATAGTCGCTTAACTGAAAACCGTCCAATGTAACGAAGCAATTTGCCAGGATTGTTCGTACCCTTTAACCGGATCGACGTAGCAACGCCACCGCCTCCACATGCGGCGTGCGGGGGAACATGTCCATTCCTTCGATTTTTTCCACTACATATCCGGCGGCGGTAAGCGCGACCAAATCCCGCGCTAGGGATTTGGGCTTGCAGGCAACGTACACCAGCCGCATATTGGCGCACACCATTATACACATAGCTATTCATTTTTTAAACCAAGCTTGCGAAACAAATCAAGAAGGTTTGTACCAATGTTATCCAATATCTCTGGCCAGGTAGTCGAAAAACTCTCTGCTCTCGTCATAGCAACATCAATGCGCGGGAGGTAGAATGTTTTAAATATTTCTTCGCAAATACTTTTGCCATGCCCAGCTTTGTTTGAGACTTCCTTGGCAACAAACCGATGGCTTGTACTACTTTTGCCAGTGCGTTTGTTTTCTGCTATCTCTACAAGCCTGTACTTATACTCATTTGCAACATCGCTTAAATGTAGCAACAACCAAAACTCAAAACATGGATTTGTTATGTAAAAGCCGAAGCTCTTATCACTACAATACGTATTGTATTTTATTAATTCATCTCGTCGTTTTGCTTGATTTGTGAAATCGCTATCAACAACCATTGCGACAATATCCCTATCTCCATGGCTAATTCTTTTTAAAAATTTTCGGTACTGAAGCTCTATGGCTTCAACCTGTAAATCCTTACATATTAGTATTTCTGCGTCATCTAATTTGTCGGCTGGGCTTTTCTGAATCAACTCTTCGATTGCCTCTGGTGAGTGCCTACTCAAAGCTTGAGTCAAATTGAGTTCATCGCTCAACTCCCCGTCTCTAATGCGCTCATATTCAACCAAAAGCTCATAAACATGCCGTGGAGCGGACTTGCTTCCATCAGCACGTTCTAGCACCTCGACTTTGAGGATTACATCATTTGGCATTAAGCAGCTGTCCAAATGATTAAAATAATGGACTTCTGTGTTTTCGCCTTCCAATGACAAAAAGACTATTCGCTTGGGGTCTATAAGGCTGCTTTCTTCAGGCCTAGTGAAGACATCATCTATAGGTTGCTTGCTCTTAATTAGCCCCATATTCATTCCTCATCAGCTAGCAATGCGAGATGATCAAAAATTGGCACGGCTCCGTATCTGCCAATCAAATAATCTCTCCCAATATTATGACCTTTATCATGTCTAGGATTGTAATGGCTTAATGGTTTTAAAACAGATGCGTTATCGCTTGTTTTCTCAACTAACCAAATCTCATCCCGTCGCAAAAGATCGAGATCTAGGATGTTTGTATCATGAGTAGTTGCAATTAATTGAGAGTTAAATTGAGCAGCATGTTTATAGAAGCTACGAATGAATTCCTGTGTAGCTTTTGAATGGAGGCTTCTATCTATTTCATCTATTACAATCACGCAGTTATCAGTAGTAGCATCGTACACAGGGATAAGGTGAAGCAAGCGTTGAGTTCCATCGGATTGATCTCTAAATTCGAATAAGTCCTCTGAGTTTCCATGGTTAAACATTGTTTCTTCAACGACAAGTTCGTCATTTTTTAACATAACTTCATTGTAATCAACGGTTACGAGTAAATCTGAATCAGCCAGATCAGCCAGCTTAGTCACAACTCTCTCTCTTAGCTGCGCCTTATCCTCTGCAGGTAAGTTGCTGAACACAGTATCAAATGGTTTTTTTCTCAATGCTAAAGACTTGATGCCTGTATCAAAAAATCGCAAATAGTTTTCCAAAACGGAACGCGAGTCGTCATAGCGCACCAATCCGTCAATGTTGTTATACATCGAATTAGGAAAAATGATGATAAAATTATAAAACCAATCAATGATGTCTCTAAAAACCCCATAAAACTTAGAATCGTTTCTCCAATTAGACAACTCGTGAAGAAGCGTTCGGCGACGCATTTTATCGCTACTAATGTCAGTAGCGATTACATTAAATATTGTTTCATCTTCTGCATCGTTAAATTTATTTTGCTTCTCAACTATCATTTTACCGTATTCGTTTCTTCCTCGTTCAAAAATCCGCTCCTCACCACCACTGCTACTAAGCAAATGAAGCCACTCTTCTTCTATTTCCGCAGTTGCATAATTAATTGAAAATCCATATGAATAGAAATGTCCATTTGTAAATAGTTCAAATTGGAATGTTCCCAGTTTTTTTTCATATAAGTTGTTTATACGGAAATATTTTTTATAACATTTTCCTGGGTCACTGCCTTCTAAAATCGTTTTTTTCGCAAAGTCCATAGCTTTAATAAGATTACTTTTCCCGCTGGCATTTGCTCCAAAGATAATGCCCCCCTTTAATATTTTTTGACCATCTCCAAATGTTTTAACATGATCTGAATGGACCCTTGCCTTTCCAGCCGCCATTTTAATCGTTGCGACGTCTTTAAATGACAAAAAATTGTTAACGGAAAATCGTACTAGCATATTACTCGCCTCGTTTCTAGTTTGTATAGTATATGCGATATTTTCGCAAATGACAACTCTCTAGCTTATATTGTATCCATTAAAATTACGCATATACTTCAAATCGTCTGCCTAATATAGAGTGTCAACTTGGATCCATGCTTTTAGTTAAGTGATGCATTTCGTCACTGAAATGTGAAGGTCATTGTCACTTATGTGTTTACTTTTTTAAAATAAAAAAAGCCGAAAGTATCTATACTCTCGGGTCTAGATGGCAACAATATTGCTGTTATTCTGTTGTGTTCCCCAACACCATATCAATAATGACCTTTATCGTTACATAGTTTTTCAACACCTTATTTCGTGATTTTTCATCTTCTTCAACAAAAGTCGTATGCTTAACAAAGTGCCTAAACTCAAGGATTTCTAGGCGTTGGCACGACGTAGCAACGCCACCGCCTCCACATGCGGCGTGCGGGGGAACATGTCCATTCCTTCGATTTTTTCCACCGCATATCCGGCGGCGGTAAGCGCGGCCAAATCCCGCGCTAGGGATTTGGGCTTGCAGGCAACGTACACCAGCCGTGGTGCGTTAAGCGCGATAATATGGGGCAGTGTCTTGGGGTGCAGGCCCTCGCGTGGTGGGTCCACAACCACAACATCTGGAGGATTGGCATGGGGGTGATTGCCAATAACATCCAGCACATCCCCCGCGAAAAAGTCGCAATTGGTAATGCCATTTAATGCGGCATTGTCTTTTGCTGCTTTTATTGCGTCGGGGATAAGCTCTATGCCCATGATTTTTGCAAAATACGGGGATAATATTTGTGCAATTGTACCCGTGCCGCAGTATAGATCATACGCGACAATTCCATTGTTTTCGGGCAGGGTTGTACCACCCGCCACATATTCACGTACTATATTGTACAACCGCTCCGCCCCGGCAGAGTTCGTCTGGAAAAACGAAAACATAGACACTTTAAACTTTAGCCCAAGAATTTCTTCATTATAATAATCCCGGCCATATAATAGTTTCACATTTTCGTTTTTAACAACATCTGCAACGCCATCATTCTCGGCATGCAAAAAGCCCACTATTTTCCCAGCGATTGGCAGCTCTAAAAGCCCATCTATCAGCGGTTCAAGTGGGGTTTTTAATGTTGTGGTAGTGGACAGGTTTAGCAAAACCTCCCCCGTAAAATGGCCGCGCCTAAGCACAAGATGCCTGAGTGTCCCAATATGACGCTTGCGGTGAAAAAACGCCTCTCCCGCTTTGCGAAAATATTCCAACACACACATTATAATTTGCTTAAAATCGTCATGGATAAGCACGCAGTTTTCCGGGGTTGCAACTTCATAGAAGCTGCGCTGCTTGCGCATTCCCAGGGCAAGGCGGCCATCCTTGCCTTCGTCGCCAAAGGCCAGCTCCATTTTATTGCGGTAGCCGCTTACGTCGGGTGCGGGGTGTAAGCGTTCCACGCACTGCCCAAATTCGCCCAAGGTTTCTTTTAGGGACTCAAGTTTTAGCGCAAGTTCTTCTTCATATGGGATGTCCAAATATGTACAGCCCCCACAACGGCCAAAATGTTCGCACGATGTAGTGTTTTCGAACACGTCATTTTTGCCGACTTCATGAAATTTTACCATGGTTTCTCCTTTATCAATATACTGTAACCGTGCTAATTGCCGCAAACATTATATAGCTAGCGTACTTCAAAACCGTGAGCGAGAACGCAGCAGTGTGGAAAAATTGCAAGTTATCGGCCATGGTTTTGGAGTGCGCTTGCTATAGCTCAACTATATATTGGCAACGGGACTCCTTCGCCCAACACAGCCCTCAAAATCTCGACAGCCTTATCAAAATCCCCAATATAAGAATACTTCATCTCTATCCCCATATCATTCTTTATCATTCTAAATCCAAGCTTGCCGTACATAACCACCGCACGATGACTCCATGTTTGGGTACTTAGCCATATCGTTTGGCCCGGGGAAAATTTTGCACACACAGTCACCGCCATTTGACTAACTGCTTTGCCAAGGCCAAGCCCCTGATACTGTGGGCTAACAGCTATCCAGTGTAGGCGATTTTTTATTGCGCCGCCGCTAAACCAGCCCATTGCAGTAGCAACGGGTAAACCGTCTTGGTTTACTATAAAAATGCAACGCCTTTGTAGCTCGGCTAGTTGTGCGCCAAACTCCTTTTCGAAATGTGTGCGGGCCTGGTCTTCTGAATCGAATTCGTTAACAGAGGCCTCGATTCTGCACCAATGGGCGATGTCGGCTTCGTTTTCAAAAAGTCTGAATGAAAAACCGTCCGGCAAAGTTGGTTCCGTGGTCTGCTGTGCTGTTTTGCCGTCCAGTAGCATTACTATACTTTTGTATTCTATGGAATTGTCTATCATATTTTTTCGCCTGCTTTCTGTGTTAAGAAGCTATGTTCAATAATGCACGCCAAACGCATGAATGAGTGCAAGACTTGTTTTTGAACCACGAAAATCACGAAATCGGCTTAATAATATTAGTTGCTCGCTTCACATGATTTGTTTTTCATGGTCTTTTTTCGTGTTTTTTGTGCTTTTCGTGGTTTAATTTCTCTTCATGCGTTTGGTGTGTTTAATAATGGGCCGCTGCCCCAGCCCAGCCGCTATGCGTAGCCGTTTATCTTAATGCTACACTTTTTCCCGCTAAGTATCCGGTAGAAAATGCAATTTGCAAATTATACCCGCCTGTCATGGCATCCACATCAAGCACTTCGCCTGCAAAAAACAGGCCGGGGTGCTTTTTTGACATCATTGTAGATGGGTTAATTTCCTTTACATTTACGCCACCTTTTGTGATAACGGCTTCGCTGTAGCCTGTGGTTTTTGTGGGGGTTAGCGGCAAGGCCTTAAGCAAGGCAACAAGGGTTTGCCGCTCTTTTTTGGTGATGGCATTTACTTTTTTGTCGGGTGGAATTTGGGAAAGTTCTACCATTATGTTAATCAGTCGTTCTGGAAGCAGGGCTGTTAGGGCGTTTACAAAATTTTTATTTGGGGATTCGGCAAAATCGCGAAGGATACGGGCGTCTAGCTGTTCAGGGGATAGGGCAGGCTTCAGGTCTATTTCAAGACGAAGCGTATGTGACGTTTCGGCCAATATCTCCGTCAAAAACGCGCTTGCACGCAGGATAATTGGCCCTGTGACCCCTGTTGGGGTAAAGAGCATTTCGCCAAATTCATCATATATTTTTTTGCCTGATGATATAGCCGTGCATTTCACATTTCGCAGACTAAGGCCTGTTAGCTCGGCTACCCAGGGCTCTGCTACTGTAATTGGAACCAGCGACGGATATGTTGGTGTTACCGTGTGGCCAAATTCTTTGGCAAAGCGGAGGCCGTCGCCTGTGGAGCCGGTGGACGGATACGACAGCCCACCCGTAGCGATTATTACTGCGTCAGCGGTGAAAGTGCGGGCAGGCCCGCCTTTACGGGGTAAGGCCGAAATAGTCCACTGAGTTTTACTTGTTGCATCGTCGCTACTATTCTCGCAATTACGGGGGGTGCAGCAGGCTTTTATATCCTGCACTGTTGTATTAAATTCCACCTTAACCCCATGCCGTTTCATAAACCCAGCAAGGGCTTTGGTAATATCATCGGCCTTATCACTTACTGGGAAAACACGGCCGCCCCTTTCTGTTTTAAGGGGGGTGCCAAGCTCTTCGAAAAACGCCATAAGAGCTTGAGCATCCAAGGCGTGAAACGCAGACTGCAAAAAACGCGGATTACTTAGGGTATGTTTGATCAGACCCTGGATATCCGTATTATTGGTAAGGTTGCATCGCCCTTTGCCTGTAATATACAGTTTTTTGCCAAGCTTTTCGTTTTTTTCAAGCAGGGTTACTTCTGCGCCATTTTGGGCGGCTATGCCTGCGGCTATCATTCCTGCGGGACCACCGCCTATTACAATTATTTGCACTCTACTATCCCACTTTCGCATGGCATACCCGTAAGCAACGAACGGTTTCCAAGTTTTGCGCGCAAATTTTCCAGTGAAGAATCTTCATATACATATGCATACAAATCCTGTATTAGTTGTTGACCTTCTTCTACCGCCAGGTTAAAACGATCCATAAAGCTATCGACGCTGTTTGCAGTTTCCCAAGGGGGGCACCAAGGCTTTTTATCGTTATTTAGATAATCGATACCATCGGTTATCTCTTGGTCGTGAATAATACTGGAGTGCAGTGTGTGACGGATTGTCGCGCTTTCTACGAAGGCGGCCAATTTTTTACGTCGCCCCTTGTTCGATTGCAGATATTTCATAAATTTAACCATGTAGCTCATGGCTTTTTGTACATCTGTGCAGGACAGCGGGCGGTTGTACACAGCCTGTATCGCACTGCTTGCCACGGCAGATACCAGCACTCGGTGGCATTTTTTCGCATTGATTAGTTCCCACAGTTTATAGTCGGCGGGTTTTTTGCCGTTATGCATTTTTAGCATGATGGTATCAAGAGAAGTTTCAAATTTATGATGATTGGTGCTGTTTTTAATTTTGGAAGCGGTACTATTGAAGGTCCTGGCGTATACATATGGGTGAGAATTGATATCTACGACGTAGTGCATGATTATTCCCGCAGTGTAGGAGAAAATTATGTGGTGGGGCGGCGGAGAGCTGCCCCCTGTCATCTTTAGGCTCTTTGCCGCCTTTGCCATTTTTGCGATAAAAAGAGCTAGGTCATTTTTATGCATTTGCGGGCCTATACCCCTAGAGCGTTTGCGTGCAAGCCCGGGCAAATAATAAAAAAATATATCCGGACCTTGGGCACCCAGATTGTATAATTGCTCACTTTGTTTAATTATTTCGCGTATTTGGGGGCTACTGTTTTCCAGTACAGTTTTACCTGCAATGTAATGTGTTAGGATTGCGGGCATAAAAGCCTCCTTCTAAACGGGGGCTCTGCCCCTCTCATTCCGCTTCACTTCATGTTTGCACGAAGCGAAACCGTTTTGGTGGCTCGGGACTGGAGACGTTCGCTATTTGTAGATCCCGTTATTAAACACAGCTCTTAAGGTTTCCACCAAAAACGTATGCTCTCGCTCAAGTACACGGGCTGATAGGGTTTCTGCGGTGTCGCCAGGCTGAACGGGAACGATGCACTGGGCGATGATCTCGCCCGTATCATATTCCGGGTCTACCTTATGGATGGTTATTCCCGTGGTCATTTCGCCCGCGGCTATTACGGCTTGGTGTACGTTTATGCCAAACATACCCTGCCCCCCGTATTTTGGCAAAAGGGCAGGATGGATGTTATAAATTTTCCCTTGGTACTGTTGTAAAACACCCGCGCCAATTTTTTTAAGGTAACCGGCAAGCAAAATCATATTCGGATTATGGGAAAGCAAGGTTTGCAAAATTGTCGCGTCCGGGTTTGCAGTTGTTTTTCGGCTTATGTGAAATGCGGGGATACCCGCATCTATGGCGCGTTGTAATGCCCCGGATTTACTATTGTTGCTTATTACCACGCATACCGTGGCGTTAAGTATATCTGTTTTGCACGCGTCTATGACCGCTTGTAAGTTAGAGCCGCCGCCGGAAGCGAAGATTGCTATTTTTGGTTTGCTGCCCATTCATTTGCTCCTTAAACTTTAATTAATAAGCTGATGTGCATTCGCTATAGTCACTAGACCTGTTCTAAAACCTGCTTTCGGTGAATGCCCGAGTAAATTTTTTTTGAGATGCAAGAAATCGCCGCCGACGCATGTCGGGAAATTTGTCGCGCAGACGCCGGAATAAGGTTTTGGAACAGGTCTACTATAGTGGAAACACGCCCTAAACATTTGTAGTTCCGAACTTCCTGTAAAATACCCGCTGTTTGAACGGCAACTTCTCTCGCCTGGTTCCCTCCCCGTCAGGCTTGCCAATAGGAAGCACCGCCCATAAATGAAATGTATCCGGCGCGCCCAAAACTTCTTTGGCGCGTTTTTGATTTTCTTCGCTAAAATACGGGCTGTCCAACCATAGGGACGAATACCCCAGTGCAGTGGCCGCAAGCAGCATGTTTTGCACTGCGGCAGAATAGTCTTCCTTTTCAAATATAAGGGAGCGTTGCCCCCTATCACCAGCTTCGCTGGGGTCTGCCAAACCCCGCTGTTCCGTGGAGAGTAAATCTATTTTCCTTTGGGAAGTATCGCAGACGCTTAGGTTAACATCTGCCAGCCCACTTTGCTTGCGAAACGCTGCAAACCCGCTGGATTCCAGGGGAACCGCATCTGCCGGAGATAAACTGCCGTCGGTAAGCACCGCTATCGCCGCCGCAGCAGATTCAATACCGCCATGAGCAGCCACAGCACTAAGTGGTGCAATACTTTCTTTGTCGGGCAGAATGATAAGCCGCACTGTTTGGCGGTTTGCGCCGCTTGGTGCGTCAAGCCCCGCCTGGGCGATTTTTTCCAAGTCCGCTAAAGGCACAGCCTCAGGCAGGAATTTTTCCTTATGCGAATACCGTGCGGAAATTACGTTGAAAATGTTCATGCTTGCATCCTCCTCAAAATCATCTGCGCGGGGCGGAGAGTTCCCTTGTTTTATTATCCCCTTATTCCGCCAATTACCAAACCGGAATGCCAGTATCCCAAGGCACAAATTACTTAGCCAAGCTATCATAAGCGAATAAAATATCGCCTCCGGCCTTCCCATAAAATGCACCATTAAATATGCCACAGGCACACGCACAAGTGCTGTATTAATAATCGCGCCCCATAAAGGGGTCATTGCATCGCCCGCGCCGCGTATCATGCCCCACAACACCATGTTTACAGACATTCCAAGGTAGCCCACCGCCAAAATGCGCAGGGCCGTTTGGCTCATGGCAATTACCTCTGGCGTGTCGGTAAAGGCCCGTGCAATGTAGGGGCCAAGCAGTAGAATTACGGTTACCAAAACCGTCGCAGTGCCAAGGCTCATTAGAATGCACTGCTTCATGCCTTTGCTTAACCGGTCCAGCTTGCCCGCACCCATGTTTTGCCCGGCAAATACCGTTATGGCATTGCCGAATGAGAAGATTGGCATCATAACAAAGCCGTCTATACGCATTACTATGATGTTGGTCGCTACAAGCGACTCGCCAAAGTCGTTTATAAGTGGCTGGACTATCATCATTGCAATTGCAAAAACCGCTTGGGATATTGCGGTGGGGATGCCCAATTTTAATATTTGCTTTACATATTTTTTCTGCGGCACAAGGTATGTAATTTTCAGGTCAAAGACATGGCGCATTTTCATAAGGCGTCGCAAACATAAAATGGCCGTTAGCCCTTGGGCAAAAACCGTACCTATCGCCGCGCCCCATACGCCAAAGCCCGCGCCAGGCATGCAAATGCCAAACAACGTCCACGCGCCTGCCTCGGGAATTAAAAACAGGTTAAGGAAAACATTCAAAATGCTTGCAAACATCAGATACAACAGTGGCGAAAACGCATCGCCAAGGCCCCGTAGTATCCCCGATAAAATATTAAAATACGCAAGACCCAAAATGCCCAAAATAAGCACATTCATGTACATAACGCTGTCGTCTAAAATGTTTTCTGGCGTGCGCAGCAGAACCAAAATAGGGCGTGTTACAAATGGCCCGATTGCCATCATAACCACACCCAACAATGCCGTTATTGTAATTGCCGCCCCAATTGTGCGGGACAACTCTTCCCGTTTTTTTGCACCAAAATACTGGGCAACCATTACGCCTATGCCCATGGAAATGCCCATCATAATTACAAATACCAAAAAGAATATAGGCATACTGCTGCCCACGGCCGCAAGCGCGTTGTCGCCTACAAAGCGGCCAAGAATTATTGCATCGGCAGTGGAATAGAGTTGCTGAAACAAATTGCCGATAAGCAGCGGCAGGGTAAACAGTATTAATTTTTTCCACGGTTTACCTTGGGTCATGTCTATGCCTGACAGAAGTTGCTTAAAATTTTGTATGGTTTTTAGCATTTAGCAGCATCCTAATAATTTTTGTTTCGAAACAAGGTTCTAAGAAACTGTTTAGAATCTCCATTTTAATATCTTTTCGGCTTATTTTTCGCCATTTTACTTTTGCGCTTCCTCGCAGATATACTCCGAATATGCGTCGTCAGCGCAAAAGCAAACTGACAAA
>Ga0123355_10008143_pt1 | contig 15824 bp, 3 predicted proteins | sample TergutEmb28metaG_3_FD_89872 | JGI IMG/M metagenome (GOLD analysis project Ga0123355, IMG submission 89872) | Embiratermes neotenicus P1 segment gut microbial communities from Petit-Saut dam, French Guiana - Emb289 P1 | ecosystem: Host-associated > Arthropoda: Insects > Digestive system > Gut ...
AGATGGTCGTATTAACGTCCGAAACATGTTGAGCATTGAATAAAATAATAAAATAAGTGGCATCAAGTTGGTTTCTCTTTACTCAACTATCAAGATGATGCACGGTCCAATAAACATAAGATTACACGGATAATGTTTAGTCGATTTCCTTGTTTAATTGTTTATTTATTTTAGTAAGATTACTAAAATAAATAGGCTGATTGCTGATTTCTCTAGGAGGACTCAGTTGAATGACGTCATTATTATGAGCAGCAGCTGTTCTTGGAAACTAAGAACTTAAAAATTGAGAGTAACGGGAAACAGATTACTCCTAGAGCAGAGGAAGATTACTGCAACGAGGCAGCTCAAAGCCACCAAGCCCAAAATACAACCAAAAACACGGCGGTAAAATAACGAATGGCTTGGAAAAGGGAAACAATAAGAAAATTTACGTGCTGCTATTTGTATTGTAGAAAATACTGCATTACAGAACAACTGCAGCACTGTATAGGCTATCTCAAAACATAGTTTGTTTCAGGAGTGTAATTATAAATATCCTGCATAAAGGCGATAAAAATAATAATAATATTAATTGTTGTTATTATTCGAAGTGGTCTCAGGCTATTCGCATTTTTGAGCACTCAGAATACGGGTCATTGGACCAAATTTTATGTTGGGCGATTAGATGATTTTGGAATGAGTTTTAAAGCCGGGGAAATGGTAAAATGATATTATGAAGGGTTATTAGCCTCTTTACCAGGTAAGTGGACTTCATAATTGAAGACGTTTCTCACGATTGAACAGGTGTGTAGTATGACCACTTTCTGGACCTGGGACAGTTGATGTGACTGTAAATAGCAGTTAGTGGGGCCTTGGTAGCATACAAGGCCAGTGCAGTAATGAAAATCTTGTAGGGTTGCCACTTCTTCTTGATTTTAAACGCCAGTTTTTGATATTGGCTTTGCGTTCCTACACTGGTGACTTGTCGAATGTGGGTCAGTGGGATTGCCGTGTCAATAAATGCGGACTTGTTCGTTATACAAACCAGCGTTTTGTTTGGCCGAATGTAATGAACCGACTTGTCCGTTAATAGGGTATGATCCCAGCAGAGTTTATAGTTGTTTTGCAGGACAACCTCCGCCTCCTGTTGATAATATGGAAGTTATTATTTGGGATTGTCTCCGGCTGTGGTCGCTGGACGAGATTTGAACCAATATCTGCTCGGGGTGCATCAGGGAATATTGAAATCAGTGTATAAAGCCGGGAACATGATAGACTGTCATGATTAGGGGTTATTAGGTTGTTGTTTATTATTATTATTATCATCATCATCATAATCATCATCATGATCTTCCTCATCGATGTAGTTAATGAAATTTGTTGTCACATTTGATAATAAACGCATTCACAATCCCCATTATTTTTACCTTTTGAAGACGTTTTCAGTATATAAACGTAACGTATGATTCGTTAATCAATTTCTCGAGTAGGCATTTCTAAGAATCCCAAGAAGCCCGAATCACTATCTCAGTCATGTTTTTCGGAGAATGTGAACATATTTCGAAAACAGAAATTTCAGTGTTGAAGTTCTTTCACGTTATGTACAGCTAACTGAATGCACAACTTTTCGAGGTTCCCACTGTAACACCAATTAAGAAACCACACTGTACCGTAACAAAGAAGATGAAATGTTCATAACTTTTGTACAGTTTAGTACAGTTCAGTGAACAGTAGAAAACATACAGACTTTGAGAGCATGCGCCCTCTCTGTTACTTTTTCTCTTTACTCTGTACAATGTACATCAGGTTCTTTGTTTAATGTGTTCCCCCTAACCAGCATATCTGGCTGCAAACGCAGAGTGGGCCTGTATACAGCTGTGGTATTAGGCACATGCCCAGGCTTGACATCGAATTAGTTTGTGCTTACAACTACGTAGTACAATGTGTAGCAATTTTGCAGCTATAAAAGATGAAAAGACCTAAATATGGGAATTGCACTCTTCTGATTTATTACAAAACTTGTAGTAGTAATCCCCTACCGACGTTTCGAGGCAACCTGTCCATCTTCTAGGGACAAGAATCCTAGGAATCTCGCATGACTTAAATATGTTTAACCAGTTTTTATTTTAAGTCAATAGAATTCCTAGAATGCGCTCTTATATAACATATTGCCTTTTTTAAAATATTCAGCTAAAATAAATATTTTTGTGTCTCCTAATCCCTAAAAAGCAACGGTCTTCCGTCCGTGTGCAGAAAATTGATTCCGTAGGCCTAGACCAACAATTTTAATGACTGCCATGTATTATAGTTACATATTATTTAACTAAGTCGACTGACTACAGGGTGGACGGTCCGGGATCGAATCCTGTTGGGGACGAGATTTTCCGCCCGTCCAGACCGGCCATGGGGCCCACCACAATGGGTACTGGGTTTTTCCCGGGGGTAAAGTGCGCCCGGGGCGTGCTGCTGATCACTCACCCCCTTCTAGTGCCGCGGTCATGGAAGAGTAGAGCTATACCTCTACCCACCCTCTGGGCCACACCGGGCCTGTAACGGGAACACTTCACCTTTACATAACTAAATTCTATTGTAAACTTAATTATTTTGACTCTGAATGGATAGATCCATCCTATTACAGGTTTTCGTGGAATGAATACATTTTTTTTCCTTTCTCATGGCCAGTAATTACTATAGCTTTTATGATGGAATTATGCATGATGTAACACAGTGTCAGTCGGTTCAGGTGTCGTCAACAAATTGCTGTTGCTCCAGTGTTACGTTCCAATATATGACGCGGCAAACCCGATGTTGGCAAAGAGTTGCGGAGTTCAGTAGGATAATTTATCGCTTTATTGCCAGCAGTTTATCTAGTGTCTTGTGCTCTTTTGCAAATTATTATAAACTTTAGAGGATATTTCTCTTTTCATCGTCGGAAGAACAATTTGTAGTCGAGAGTTGCTCGTTCAGGTAGCCATATTAACTCCACAGAATAACTAAAAATATTCGGAAATAATGACTTTCTTTAAATCTTATAATGTACCTGCTAATTTTTCAGAAGTGTAATGGTGTAAATCCTTCACAGTATTTATTTATTCCACATTGTCTAATTTGAACAGAATTTCTACTGTTATATCAGCAGTTTGCACTCACATGTGTTTCCTCAGGCAGCGCTCCTAAACTTTACTCCAGATAAATAACGACTTATTGAAAACCTGCATTTCGCCAGTTAATACAACCGTAACTCCTCGCATATTCAAATCATTTCTCCATTAATCTTGGTCCCTGCAGGGTAAGACTCGCAGTGATTTCATGTATAACAGGGCACGGTCATACCAGATGAACAAAAACCAAAGTGACAAAGTAATAATTATTTTTATAAAATATTTGCCATGACGAAATCTCTACCAATATTGTTGGTTGGTTTCTTGGGTGATGTCAAATGTAAAGATAGTTTAAATGAAACAGAAGCAGTTGTACCTCGTTCCAAGAGAGCTTCAGCAATACCGGTTGATACAACAAGATAAATAAATATTTGTTGACGAACATTAGATAATAGTAGATTAATAAGAAATTCCCTCTGCTGTTGAGTGCAGAATCAGGAGATACAGTAATATGTTTTATGCTCGGATGTTAGTTTCACTTTTTTTCAATAAATTCTCCAATTATTTAGAGCCCAGGCAACTTCTCTTAGTATTTTTTTCCTATCGCTGCACTGAGCGGGCACTACCGGTTGCTATGCAGCGGTGTCTTTCACTGTAAAGCGAGCGGTCCAGCGATTACAGTATTCCGCTTATTCCTTTGCGAATGCCAGTCTCATTTCTTAATTGTTACGGAAGACCAGATGGTTTAAAATTAGATCCACCCATGGCTAAAATGCGGGTTTTATGAATTTTAAGGGCCCTTTGAAATATGTCATCGTTATTTATAATATCAGTATTCGAATGTTTGCATTCTGTTTCATGCGGAATATTCTGAGGAAGATGTTTTTGTCCGTTTCATAGGCGAGAAGATTTTTAAAATATTACAAGCCTGTAAGTTTTAGTCGACGAATTTCTTAGTGTGTAGGTGTTCATAATCTGTTGCTTACTCTAGGACAGGTTTCTCAATTATTCTACCTACCATATACATTTTTTTAATATAGTGAGGAACCAGTTTTGAGAACATGGTGTTGAGGAGAATATTTGGACCTAGGAGGGAAGAGGGAACGGGAGAATGGAGGAAATTGCATAACGAGGAGCTAAATGATCTTTACTTCTCACCCAATATTGTGCGGGTGATAAAATCGAGAAGAATGAGATGGGCTGGGCATGTGGCGCGTATGGATGAGGAGATGGGGGTGTATAGGATCTTGGTGGGGAAACCGGAAAGAAAGAGACCACTGCGGAGACCTACGCTTAGATGTGTGGATAATATTAGGATGGATCTCCATGAGGTGGAATGTGGGTATATGGACTGGGTTGGGCTGGCCCAGGATAGAGACAGGTGGCGGACGCTTGTGAGTGCGGTAATGAACCTTCGGGTTCCGTGAAATGCGGGGAATTGCTTGACTAGCTACAAAACAGTTAGCTTCTCAAGAATGTCTCTGCACCATGTAGTGAGTAAGTAAGTGAGGAACCAATACCTACAAAAACGTTGACAGGCAAGAAAACAAAGCCGCAATTTGTAGCACATGGCGATTATTCCGGTATTGCCAATTGCTGGACAAAATTCCCGTCCTTTCTCGAGGATTATTTGAATGTTTTTGCGGTATTCCAAGTTTTCTTATGTGTTTATTCTATGATTTCTCGCGGAACACATAACGATATTCTGCGGAATCCTAGTTGTGAAACACTACTCTAGGTTGTTTAATCTATTTGTTTCTATTTTTATGAAGACTTCTTAATTTGTACCCTTGCTTGAAAGGGTCACATACATTATTAATAAATGTACGTAATACCCCAATTTTCGATAACCAGTATTACCTACGTACCTGTATCCGCAAATAAAAACGTTCAGGGTTTTTCGTTTGCGAAATGTATACGCTTACTCTAGCATCATCGGCGTTCATTTTATAATAATTTGTTTTTGTTTTGTTACCATGGGCATAGTTCCGGTTTTATCAATCAGAAGAACTCATTACACGAATATATTAATATGTAAGTTTTAACCAATCCTGGCTATTTACGCACGCACAGAGAAACAACGCTCTTATCAGTGAACACTTCTTGCGCAAAGTATTGTATGCTCTGTGCTAAAGTGTTTTGGTCTCTTTGCTCAATTATTTCTTCAGCCACACAGGACAATATTTTTAGTTCTTTTATTACATCTGCGGTATTCAAATATTCCTTCGGTCTTTTGGCTTACCTCACAGAGATCACAGCAACAGTGGTAACAATGTACACGAGCTGTGACTCAATCACACTCAGGGTGTCAGCTGTCTGCGTTCAGGCCGCTTGCTTATGGAACGATTTTTATTATGCGTGCCACGGAGGTTTCCATATTCATTCTCAAACTGTTTGAAATATTTCGCGCTTCTATTTTCATTTCCGGGAGGTTTTATGCTGCCACTAACAGACGGACAGGCACACAGACACAACAAACTTCCCCTTGTTAGAAGATTTTACTAGTATATTGAAGTGTTTTGGAATTAATATTAACTTTTTAAAACGTTAATTTAGAAAAGTATAAATTATCCGTAATATTGTTATCGGTACTGGGAATAAAAATGCGTTGTGAAAGCGTTGAATATCATGGACGGATTCCATAGTAGATACGTGATGAATGGTTGAAAAGATCGTCGTTAAATATACGAAGCCTACTTTTCACCTGTACCAAGCTTCAGAAACAAGGAAGGAAGAAGGAAAAATGTCTGTTGATTTAAAACCGCGAACAGAAGCTGCAGACAGTCACTGTCACAAGTCAGGACGTACGAAGGTACACAGCTTGTTAGCTCAAGCGGGTAACGAGTCTATTTTCTGTTCGCAAAGTTCCCAGCTCACGCCTCGGCTGGGACTCCGACAATATTCACCGATATTTTTTGTACTTGTAGCCAATCTTTTCAGGAAAATTCCGTTATATTGCCTTGCATTTTGCCACGCTTTATTTCATTAAAACAATTTTAAATTAATTATTTACTATCGTCCAATCATTTGAGGCATCCTGGCAGAGCCATTAAATGAACTGTAAATAACGAAGAGTGGACACAAGGCAGAACAATATTTGTAACGACAAATACCAAGAATTTGGCAGTAACGTGACTTGTTGCCGAATACTGTAGACTTGTTAGATTTTTCGTAGAATGAGTTCCAAGAATGAAGAGAATTCTTATGCGTAGTTTAACATTGCAAACGCCTACAAACGGTTGAGCTGGGTGGATGGGAATCTAGCGGTTTATTATATGTGTAGCAAGTAGAGAGTATCCAATTAGGAGCACTGCATTGTTATACTGAGACAGCTGCTCTACTACACAAATATTTTGCAAAAACCTGATACAGCAAACAATGTCGCCAGCGAAGTGTGAAGGGAAACACAGAAATAATTTTAATGGGACGAACGTTTCTGGTTTTTCAGTTAAACGAAAACTTTAAACTTCATTGATAATAAAAGATGGGGAGGAATGCTTGAAAAACTTTCCAGTAAAATGCACAAAAAGATTTCTTGAAAATAGCTACTAACAAAGGATATTTACTAAGTGACTTAATATGCTTGAATGAATGTGTGAAATTTAAATGAAAATGTGAATAATCAATGGGAATATTCTCAGGTTTTACCTACACAATTATTGGTAAACAAATGTAACATATAAAGTCATTTTTACATGGAAGGCCCAATTTTATATATTCCATGAATAAAATAATATTCTGGCCTGCGGATTGTTAGAAATTATAAAATTAATAATAACTTCTTGCCGTTTCATGGACGCACAATCGTGTAAACTTAAAAAAATTATAAAATAAGCACCTGATTTTGATATAGCTTTATATTTTGAAGATGTACTTTTTTGTTTTTAATAAATACGTGTCTGAACCAATGGGTTGCAAAAGAAATACCTGACGAAATAAACAACGGAAGTTAATTTGAGGGTTGTTTGACCGTGCATCTTCCTCATGAAATAATATAGAATGCCAACTATATTCTTAGCTCGACATGTTTCGGGCACATACACCCATCATCAGGAGCATTAGATGTTGAGTTGCAGCATATGGTTTTCTGCACCGAGTCTTTGGATGAGATTCGGTGCAGAAAACCATATGCTGCAACTCAACATCTAATTCTCCTGATGATGGGTGTATGTATCCGAAACATGTCGAGCTAAGAATATACCAATAAAATTACCTTGTTGCATCAAGTTGGCATTCCACATTGTTTCAGAAGTTAATTTGTGTACCATTTGTGATGTTCTCACACCTGTGTTCATAAAAATACGATTCTTATGAAATATTACGCCGTGTGGAGAGATGTATTGCTGCTAGTGGTTCGGTGGAGCTTGCTGCCTCCATATTCGTGGTAGTGTCAAGGTTGTAGTCCGAGAAGTAAAGATGGAAGCAGCAAGCTCCAACGAATTATTCTTTCTCACGCACGTCAGACCGCAGAAGGCTGGTGTAATCACCTGTATATCCTGTTTTTCTTCTGAGAGTATTAAAATCTTTTACTTTACGATCATCAGAATTGTTTCCAAATTATAAATCTTATTGTAGCACCGTGCATTTTCGTAGAATTACTTCCATTTATCAACCAACGAATGCACATATAATTTCCCATAAAACAATTTTAAAACACTTTAAAACACCCCGACATGTTTCGATCTTGTCAGATCATCATCATGGAGCTTTGTTCCTCGCTAAAGTTATATTACAGTATTCACAAATCAATTCGTATTTGCAAACGAGGTGTTGTGGCAGCATATCATGTTGTGTAGGAATGTGTTGTGGAGCAGTGGCTAGGTGTGCGTCGTACGACGCACACCTAGCCACTGCTCCACAACACATTCCTACACAACATGATATGCTGCCACAACACCTCGTTTGCAAATACGAATTGATTTGTGAATACTGTAATATAACTTTAGCGAGGAACAAAGCTCCATGATGATGATCTGACAAGATCGAAACATGTCGGGGTGTTTTAAAGTGTTTTAAAATTGTTTTATGGGAAATTATATGTGCATTCGTTGGTTGATAAATGGAAGTAATTCTACGAAAATGCACGGTGCTACAATAAGATTTATAATTTGGAAACAATTCTGATGATCGTAAAGTAAAAGATTTTAATACTCTCAGAAGAAAAACAGGATATACAGGTGATTACACCAGCCTTCTGCGGTCTGACGTGCGTGAGAAAGAATAATTCGTTGGAGCTTGCTGCTTCCATCTTTACTTCTCGGACTACAACCTTGACACTACCACGAATATGGAGGCAGCAAGCTCCACCGAACCACTAGCAGCAATACATCTCTCCACACGGCGTAATATTTCATAAGAATCGTATTTTTATGAACACAGGTGTGAGAACATCACAAATGGTACACAAATTAACTTCTGAAACAATGTGGAATGCCAACTTGATGCAACAAGGTAATTTTATTGGTATATTCTTAGCTCGACATGTTTCGGATACATACACCCATCATCAGGAGAATTAGATGTTGAGTTGCAGCATATGGTTTTCTGCACCGAATCTCATCCAAAGACTCGGTGCAGAAAACCATATGCTGCAACTCAACATCTAATGCTCCTGATGATGGGTGTATGTGCCCGAAACATGTCGAGCTAAGAATATAGTTGGCATTCTATATTATTTCATGAGGAAGATGCACGGTCAAACAACCCTCAAATTAACTTCCGTTGTTTATTTCGTCAGGTATTTCTTTTGCAACCCATTGGTTCAGACACGTATTTATTAAAAACAAAAAAGTACATCTTCAAAATATAAAGCTATATCAAAATCAGGTGCTTATTTTATAATTTTTTTAAGTTTACACGATTGTGCGTCCATGAAACGGCAAGAAGTTATTATTAATTTTATAATTTCTAACAATCCGCAGGCCAGAATATTATTTTATTCATGGAATATATAAAATTGGGCCTTCCATGTAAAAATGACTTTATATGTTACATTTGTTTACCAATAATTGTGTAGGTAAAACCTGAGAATATTCCCATTGATTATTCACATTTTCATTTAAATTTCACACATTCATTCAAGCATATTAAGTCACTTAGTAAATATCCTTTGTTAGTAGCTATTTTCAAGAAATCTTTTTGTGCATTTTACTGGAAAGTTTTTCAAGCATTCCTCCCCATCTTTTATTATCAATGAAGTTTAAAGTTTTCGTTTAACTGAAAAACCAGAAACGTTCGTCCCATTAAAATTATTTCTGTGTTTCCCTTCACACTTCGCTGGCGACATTGTTTGCTGTATCAGGTTTTTGCAAAATATTTGTGTAGTAGAGCAGCTGTCTCAGTATAACAATGCAGTGCTCCTAATTGGATACTCTCTACTTGCTACACATATAATAAACCGCTAGATTCCCATCCACCCAGCTCAACCGTTTGTAGGCGTTTGCAATGTTAAACTACGCATAAGAATTCTCTTCATTCTTGGAACTCATTCTACGAAAAATCTAACAAGTCTACAGTATTCGGCAACAAGTCACGTTACTGCCAAATTCTTGGTATTTGTCGTTACAAATATTGTTCTGCCTTGTGTCCACTCTTCGTTATTTACAGTTCATTTAATGGCTCTGCCAGGATGCCTCAAATGATTGGACGATAGTAAATAATTAATTTAAAATTGTTTTAATGAAATAAAGCGTGGCAAAATGCAAGGCAATATAACGGAATTTTCCTGAAAAGATTGGCTACAAGTACAAAAAATATCGGTGAATATTGTCGGAGTCCCAGCCGAGGCGTGAGCTGGGAACTTTGCGAACAGAAAATAGACTCGTTACCCGCTTGAGCTAACAAGCTGTGTACCTTCGTACGTCCTGACTTGTGACAGTGACTGTCTGCAGCTTCTGTTCGCGGTTTTAAATCAACAGACATTTTTCCTTCTTCCTTCCTTGTTTCTGAAGCTTGGTACAGGTGAAAAGTAGGCTTCGTATATTTAACGACGATCTTTTCAACCATTCATCACGTATCTACTATGGAATCCGTCCATGATATTCAACGCTTTCACAACGCATTTTTATTCCCAGTACCGATAACAATATTACGGATAATTTATACTTTTCTAAATTAACGTTTTAAAAAGTTAATATTAATTCCAAAACACTTCAATATACTAGTAAAATCTTCTAACAAGGGGAAGTTTGTTGTGTCTGTGTGCCTGTCCGTCTGTTAGTGGCAGCATAAAACCTCCCGGAAATGAAAATAGAAGCGCGAAATATTTCAAACAGTTTGAGAATGAATATGGAAACCTCCGTGGCACGCATAATAAAAATCGTTCCATAAGCAAGCGGCCTGAACGCAGACAGCTGACACCCTGAGTGTGATTGAGTCACAGCTCGTGTACATTGTTACCACTGTTGCTGTGATCTCTGTGAGGTAAGCCAAAAGACCGAAGGAATATTTGAATACCGCAGATGTAATAAAAGAACTAAAAATATTGTCCTGTGTGGCTGAAGAAATAATTGAGCAAAGAGACCAAAACACTTTAGCACAGAGCATACAATACTTTGCGCAAGAAGTGTTCACTGATAAGAGCGTTGTTTCTCTGTGCGTGCGTAAATAGCCAGGATTGGTTAAAACTTACATATTAATATATTCGTGTAATGAGTTCTTCTGATTGATAAAACCGGAACTATGCCCATGGTAACAAAACAAAAACAAATTATTATAAAATGAACGCCGATGATGCTAGAGTAAGCGTATACATTTCGCAAACGAAAAACCCTGAACGTTTTTATTTGCGGATACAGGTACGTAGGTAATACTGGTTATCGAAAATTGGGGTATTACGTACATTTATTAATAATGTATGTGACCCTTTCAAGCAAGGGTACAAATTAAGAAGTCTTCATAAAAATAGAAACAAATAGATTAAACAACCTAGAGTAGTGTTTCACAACTAGGATTCCGCAGAATATCGTTATGTGTTCCGCGAGAAATCATAGAATAAACACATAAGAAAACTTGGAATACCGCAAAAACATTCAAATAATCCTCGAGAAAGGACGGGAATTTTGTCCAGCAATTGGCAATACCGGAATAATCGCCATGTGCTACAAATTGCGGCTTTGTTTTCTTGCCTGTCAACGTTTTTGTAGGTATTGGTTCCTCACTTACTTACTCACTACATGGTGCAGAGACATTCTTGAGAAGCTAACTGTTTTGTAGCTAGTCAAGCAATTCCCCGCATTTCACGGAACCCGAAGGTTCATTACCGCACTCACAAGCGTCCGCCACCTGTCTCTATCCTGGGCCAGCCCAACCCAGTCCATATACCCACATTCCACCTCATGGAGATCCATCCTAATATTATCCACACATCTAAGCGTAGGTCTCCGCAGTGGTCTCTTTCTTTCCGGTTTCCCCACCAAGATCCTATACACCCCCATCTCCTCATCCATACGCGCCACATGCCCAGCCCATCTCATTCTTCTCGATTTTATCACCCGCACAATATTGGGTGAGAAGTAAAGATCATTTAGCTCCTCGTTATGCAATTTCCTCCATTCTCCCGTTCCCTCTTCCCTCCTAGGTCCAAATATTCTCCTCAACACCATGTTCTCAAAACTGGTTCCTCACTATATTAAAAAAATGTATATGGTAGGTAGAATAATTGAGAAACCTGTCCTAGAGTAAGCAACAGATTATGAACACCTACACACTAAGAAATTCGTCGACTAAAACTTACAGGCTTGTAATATTTTAAAAATCTTCTCGCCTATGAAACGGACAAAAACATCTTCCTCAGAATATTCCGCATGAAACAGAATGCAAACATTCGAATACTGATATTATAAATAACGATGACATATTTCAAAGGGCCCTTAAAATTCATAAAACCCGCATTTTAGCCATGGGTGGATCTAATTTTAAACCATCTGGTCTTCCGTAACAATTAAGAAATGAGACTGGCATTCGCAAAGGAATAAGCGGAATACTGTAATCGCTGGACCGCTCGCTTTACAGTGAAAGACACCGCTGCATAGCAACCGGTAGTGCCCGCTCAGTGCAGCGATAGGAAAAAAATACTAAGAGAAGTTGCCTGGGCTCTAAATAATTGGAGAATTTATTGAAAAAAAGTGAAACTAACATCCGAGCATAAAACATATTACTGTATCTCCTGATTCTGCACTCAACAGCAGAGGGAATTTCTTATTAATCTACTATTATCTAATGTTCGTCAACAAATATTTATTTATCTTGTTGTATCAACCGGTATTGCTGAAGCTCTCTTGGAACGAGGTACAACTGCTTCTGTTTCATTTAAACTATCTTTACATTTGACATCACCCAAGAAACCAACCAACAATATTGGTAGAGATTTCGTCATGGCAAATATTTTATAAAAATAATTATTACTTTGTCACTTTGGTTTTTGTTCATCTGGTATGACCGTGCCCTGTTATACATGAAATCACTGCGAGTCTTACCCTGCAGGGACCAAGATTAATGGAGAAATGATTTGAATATGCGAGGAGTTACGGTTGTATTAACTGGCGAAATGCAGGTTTTCAATAAGTCGTTATTTATCTGGAGTAAAGTTTAGGAGCGCTGCCTGAGGAAACACATGTGAGTGCAAACTGCTGATATAACAGTAGAAATTCTGTTCAAATTAGACAATGTGGAATAAATAAATACTGTGAAGGATTTACACCATTACACTTCTGAAAAATTAGCAGGTACATTATAAGATTTAAAGAAAGTCATTATTTCCGAATATTTTTAGTTATTCTGTGGAGTTAATATGGCTACCTGAACGAGCAACTCTCGACTACAAATTGTTCTTCCGACGATGAAAAGAGAAATATCCTCTAAAGTTTATAATAATTTGCAAAAGAGCACAAGACACTAGATAAACTGCTGGCAATAAAGCGATAAATTATCCTACTGAACTCCGCAACTCTTTGCCAACATCGGGTTTGCCGCGTCATATATTGGAACGTAACACTGGAGCAACAGCAATTTGTTGACGACACCTGAACCGACTGACACTGTGTTACATCATGCATAATTCCATCATAAAAGCTATAGTAATTACTGGCCATGAGAAAGGAAAAAAAATGTATTCATTCCACGAAAACCTGTAATAGGATGGATCTATCCATTCAGAGTCAAAATAATTAAGTTTACAATAGAATTTAGTTATGTAAAGGTGAAGTGTTCCCGTTACAGGCCCGGTGTGGCCCAGAGGGTGGGTAGAGGTATAGCTCTACTCTTCCATGACCGCGGCACTAGAAGGGGGTGAGTGATCAGCAGCACGCCCCGGGCGCACTTTACCCCCGGGAAAAACCCAGTACCCATTGTGGTGGGCCCCATGGCCGGTCTGGACGGGCGGAAAATCTCGTCCCCAACAGGATTCGATCCCGGACCGTCCACCCTGTAGTCAGTCGACTTAGTTAAATAATATGTAACTATAATACATGGCAGTCATTAAAATTGTTGGTCTAGGCCTACGGAATCAATTTTCTGCACACGGACGGAAGACCGTTGCTTTTTAGGGATTAGGAGACACAAAAATATTTATTTTAGCTGAATATTTTAAAAAAGGCAATATGTTATATAAGAGCGCATTCTAGGAATTCTATTGACTTAAAATAAAAACTGGTTAAACATATTTAAGTCATGCGAGATTCCTAGGATTCTTGTCCCTAGAAGATGGACAGGTTGCCTCGAAACGTCGGTAGGGGATTACTACTACAAGTTTTGTAATAAATCAGAAGAGTGCAATTCCCATATTTAGGTCTTTTCATCTTTTATAGCTGCAAAATTGCTACACATTGTACTACGTAGTTGTAAGCACAAACTAATTCGATGTCAAGCCTGGGCATGTGCCTAATACCACAGCTGTATACAGGCCCACTCTGCGTTTGCAGCCAGATATGCTGGTTAGGGGGAACACATTAAACAAAGAACCTGATGTACATTGTACAGAGTAAAGAGAAAAAGTAACAGAGAGGGCGCATGCTCTCAAAGTCTGTATGTTTTCTACTGTTCACTGAACTGTACTAAACTGTACAAAAGTTATGAACATTTCATCTTCTTTGTTACGGTACAGTGTGGTTTCTTAATTGGTGTTACAGTGGGAACCTCGAAAAGTTGTGCATTCAGTTAGCTGTACATAACGTGAAAGAACTTCAACACTGAAATTTCTGTTTTCGAAATATGTTCACATTCTCCGAAAAACATGACTGAGATAGTGATTCGGGCTTCTTGGGATTCTTAGAAATGCCTACTCGAGAAATTGATTAACGAATCATACGTTACGTTTATATACTGAAAACGTCTTCAAAAGGTAAAAATAATGGGGATTGTGAATGCGTTTATTATCAAATGTGACAACAAATTTCATTAACTACATCGATGAGGAAGATCATGATGATGATTATGATGATGATGATAATAATAATAATAAACAACAACCTAATAACCCCTAATCATGACAGTCTATCATGTTCCCGGCTTTATACACTGATTTCAATATTCCCTGATGCACCCCGAGCAGATATTGGTTCAAATCTCGTCCAGCGACCACAGCCGGAGACAATCCCAAATAATAACTTCCATATTATCAACAGGAGGCGGAGGTTGTCCTGCAAAACAACTATAAACTCTGCTGGGATCATACCCTATTAACGGACAAGTCGGTTCATTACATTCGGCCAAACAAAACGCTGGTTTGTATAACGAACAAGTCCGCATTTATTGACACGGCAATCCCACTGACCCACATTCGACAAGTCACCAGTGTAGGAACGCAAAGCCAATATCAAAAACTGGCGTTTAAAATCAAGAAGAAGTGGCAACCCTACAAGATTTTCATTACTGCACTGGCCTTGTATGCTACCAAGGCCCCACTAACTGCTATTTACAGTCACATCAACTGTCCCAGGTCCAGAAAGTGGTCATACTACACACCTGTTCAATCGTGAGAAACGTCTTCAATTATGAAGTCCACTTACCTGGTAAAGAGGCTAATAACCCTTCATAATATCATTTTACCATTTCCCCGGCTTTAAAACTCATTCCAAAATCATCTAATCGCCCAACATAAAATTTGGTCCAATGACCCGTATTCTGAGTGCTCAAAAATGCGAATAGCCTGAGACCACTTCGAATAATAACAACAATTAATATTATTATTATTTTTATCGCCTTTATGCAGGATATTTATAATTACACTCCTGAAACAAACTATGTTTTGAGATAGCCTATACAGTGCTGCAGTTGTTCTGTAATGCAGTATTTTCTACAATACAAATAGCAGCACGTAAATTTTCTTATTGTTTCCCTTTTCCAAGCCATTCGTTATTTTACCGCCGTGTTTTTGGTTGTATTTTGGGCTTGGTGGCTTTGAGCTGCCTCGTTGCAGTAATCTTCCTCTGCTCTAGGAGTAATCTGTTTCCCGTTACTCTCAATTTTTAAGTTCTTAGTTTCCAAGAACAGCTGCTGCTCATAATAATGACGTCATTCAACTGAGTCCTCCTAGAGAAATCAGCAATCAGCCTATTTATTTTAGTAATCTTACTAAAATAAATAAACAATTAAACAAGGAAATCGACTAAACATTATCCGTGTAATCTTATGTTTATTGGACCGTGCATCATCTTGATAGTTGAGTAAAGAGAAACCAACTTGATGCCACTTATTTTATTATTTTATTCAATGCTCAACATGTTTCGGACGTTAATACGACCATCT
>Ga0123355_10008145_pt1 | contig 15820 bp, 11 predicted proteins | sample TergutEmb28metaG_3_FD_89872 | JGI IMG/M metagenome (GOLD analysis project Ga0123355, IMG submission 89872) | Embiratermes neotenicus P1 segment gut microbial communities from Petit-Saut dam, French Guiana - Emb289 P1 | ecosystem: Host-associated > Arthropoda: Insects > Digestive system > Gut ...
CCGGTGCTTTCCGGCGCACCGATTGATGTTGACTTTGTACGCAATTATTTACAGTGGCTGCCCGAGTGGTTTTTTATTTAAAACCCAACTGGTTGGCAATGCCAACCAGTTGAAGTTTACAGGAGGGGCTTGCAATGAAACCAACTTATTCAGTAGTGATACCCGCGTACAACGAAGCGGAGTCCATAGCCGAGACATATCGCCGCCTAACCTGTGTGATGCAGGGGATGGGCGAGCCATATGAGCTGGTGTTTGTCAACGACGGTAGCAGCGATGCCACGGCACACATGATAGCCGAGTTTTGCGCGGCAGACGCCTGTGTGCGACTTATTAATTTTGCGCGCAATTTTGGCCATATGTCGGCCATTTCTGCCGGGATGGAACATGCGCAGGGGGCGGCTGTATTTATAATCGACGCGGATTTGCAAGACCCGCCCGAAGTCTTCGTGGAAATGGCGCAAAAATGGCGCGAAGGCTACCATGTTGTCTATGGCAAACGAAAAAAACGCGAGGGCGAAGGCTGGTTCAAAAGGCTGTCGGCAAAGTTTTTTTATCGGGTGATAAATTCAATGACCACAATCGAGCTTCCGCTTGACACGGGCGAATTTCGTCTTATCGACCGCAAAGTCTGTGACGCAGTGAATAAGCTGCCGGAAAAAAGCCGCTATATTCGCGGCCTGGTAAGCTGGGTTGGGTTTCGCCAGATAGCGGTCGAATATGTACGCGAAGGTCGTTTTGCCGGGCAAACCAAGTATCCGCTGCGCAAAATGATAGCGTTTGCCATAGACGCCATCACTGCATTTTCGTACAAGCCGCTGCGCCTGGCCACCGGCATTGGGTTTTTGATATCGTTTTTCAGCTTTGTATATATCCTTGTGATTGTTTATCAGTATTTTTTCACGGAACAGACAATCACCGGCTGGGCGTCTACCATGGGCGTGATATTGTTTACCCAGGGGATGGTGCTTATTATTCTGGGGCTTATGGGCGAATATATCGGCAAAATTTACAAGGAAGTCAAAAACCGGCCCACATATATAATTCAAGAAATTGTAGGGGGCGATGATGCAGATACACGCAACAATATTTGACCATCCGCTAACCTTTGCCACCGACGGCAACTGCTTTTCGCCAAAAGCCGTTGATGCGGGTACTCTTGCGATGCTTAACCGCTGCACCCTGACGAAAGGGCAAAAAATCCACGACTTGGGCTGTGGTTATGGCGCAGTTGGAATAGCCTGCGCAAAAGTGGCCGGTGACGAAAACGTATACATGAGCGACATAACAAGCCTAACCCTTGCCCGCGAAAACGCAATAGCCAACTCCGTTCCCCATGTAAACATAGTCCAAAGCGACGGATACAAAACCTTTGACGAAACCGGATTTGATTTAATCCTGTGCAACCCTCCATATCATGCAGATTTTGGCGTGCCAAAGCATTTCATTGAAAAAGGCTTTAACCGCCTCAACATCGGCGGACGCATGTTTTTTGTGGTGAAACGCCTGGAATGGTACAAACGCAAGTTTATCGCAATATTCGGCGGCGTCAAGGTTTACCGCGAGGATGGAGGGTATTTTGTGCTGGAGGGGGTTAAGGAAAGTAGCAGGTATGCGGTTTATGTCAGGGGTATCAAGTAAAAACCCTTGACACCCTTGTTTTCTCTTCGCCGTTTTATTGACTTTTACTGGCTTTTTTGCACTTGTGTTATGTTGAAAAATTCAAATGGTTGGCAATGCCAACCATTTGAATTTTTCTTGACAGTTGATTAGGACTAGTAGTAATATGTTGTATCAAGTCGAATATTGCGTTGCAATTTTTAGGCAATGTGGACATTGGATAAAACCACGGTGAAATGGCGAAAACTATGAAGAAGTATAGCGATTTGTTGTTTAAAGCAACCAAGTCAGAGAGGTTGAAATAACGATGCCTAAAAAAGATGATTTAGATACGACATGTGTATTGGATAAATTGGCTACTTTAAAGCAAAAGGTTATGGACGGCTTTGAACCGAAAGAAGGCGAGAAAATCAAATGCTTTATTTCCGTTGGTTATCCGCATCAACGCGCAGTTGTGTTTCATGGTGTTGGAAATACAAAGGATACAGCATTCAAGTCTGCACAAAGTCGTGCGTTGAAATTTATTAAATCGCAAGGCACCATACCGCCATGGTTGAAGCTGGACATTGTTACCATGGAAAAAACCCTTCCAATCGATGACTTTTTGACACTGGCTTCCATGATCAAAAGATACTATTTCAAGTACGGTGTATCCTTTGATGAGATGTACAACAGTGCTTTTTTGCAACAGGAAGTCAATGCCGGTGCGCTTATAAGATATAGCAAAGCTGAAAGTATACGCCCAAAACCAAGCCCAGAAATTGCTGAGTTGACGGGTTTATCTTATGACGCAGATTCAAGGCTAACCATCGCCGAAATAAACTATGGAAATATCAATGTATATCTTAGAAGAGTTAGATTGCAAGATTCTAATATAAATAGCAAAGCAACAGATAAAATAATTATTTTTGAAACAAAAAGTTGGTTCTTTGATGAAGACCAGCTTCTTGAAATGGATGATAAGGAACTTTCCATATCAAGAAGAAAAATAGACAGCTTATCTGCCGATATTATCAGAGACATTCTTGTAAAAATGTCTCACTATCTGGTTGGTACGGTTGAGGAAAGTGGCCGATTTGTATATGGCTACTTCAGCTGTTACAATAAAACAATATCAACGTATAACTGTGTGCGCCATGCTTTGGGCGTTTATTCATTTTGTGAAACATATCTAGTAACAAAAGACGAAGCATTGCTTGAACCGATAAAGAAGTCACTGACGTATTTTATAGATAACTTCATTTATGAGGTTGATGACTATGCGTTTGTTTATGAGTCTCAATCTTCAAATGAGATAAAACTTGGGGCTCTTGGCGTGGCTGTGCTTGCCATTACAAAATATCTTGAAATTTTTGATGAAAAAGATCATTATTTGAAGTTATTGAAAAAAATCGGCAATGCAATTATCTATATGCAAAATCCTGTAACAGGGAAGTTTATACATGTAATCGGATATCCGAATTTGGAGGTAATTGATGAATTTAGAATCGTTTATTACTCAGGGGAAGCGGCTTTTGCACTTATGCGCATTTATGCCCTTGATAAGAACGACTTGTGGTTAAAAACGGTTCACAAATCCTTTGACTTCTTCATTAAAAATAGCTACTGGAAAAACTACGATCACTGGCTGGCATATTGCACAAATGAATTGACCGCTATATCGCCGGACGATCAATACTTTGAGTTTGGGTTAAAGAATGCATTTTCCAATATTGACTTTATAGAAAAAAGAATTACGACATGGGCTACATTCCTGGAAATGATGACAGCATCAAGTGCAATGATAAAAAAAATACAAGCTAACGGAAAGGATTATCTGTTGGAAGGTTATGATATAGACCGTTTTTATAGGGTTATGAAGATACGGGCAGAAAGGCTGCTGGACGGTACATTCTTCCCTGAGCACGCTATGTATTTCAAGTCACCCGAGACGATTTTGTATGGCTCTTTTATCAAGCACCATACGTTTAGGGTCAGAAATGATGACGTAGCTCACCATTTGTCGGGGTATTGTCATTATCTAACTGATGTATTGGAATCAGAGGGGGTATAGATAATATGGCAACTATATTTTATGGAATTTTGGGCGAAGGTGTTGTTAGGAGGAATATAGATAAATGGGTTGGTATTGCAGGCAAACCGGATGCTTTTTGTGAAAAGGATGAGAATTTAGAAAAGTTTCAAGAAAAACTATTGGGGCGTTATGATGTTGTGTCTCTGGATGAGGCTCTGAAACGATATCCTGATGCTGATGTTTGGGTTACGTATCCGAAACCCAGTGCTACAGCAAAAAAATTATTAAAAATTTTGCCGTCTGAAAAAATACATTTTTTAGAGGCGGATTTAGAATATCGCAAGGGATGTAGATTTTTAGGAAATTTTATAAGTTATCGCAGAACCAACTTTGCACCTTGTTGCGTAACGGGACAGGCTCCTAAGTATAAAAACGCGGGTTCAGTCTCTCAAAAATTATCTCACTGGCAGGATGTTACAGAAAAATTAGTTGACGATGTGCGAAATGACAGGCCTAATGCATGCGAAAAATGCCACTTGCTGAAACATGGCTTTTATCGAAAAAGCGTTAAACTTAATGAAATAAATTTTGGGACAAATAATAGAGGCGACATATGTAATTTTAGATGCATCTATTGTTTTTGTGCGCCTGGCTTTGAAAAACTAAAAAATGAAGAAGGACTCACTACTTACGAAATCATAAAAGAGATGTCCGAAATGCCGGAGTTTAACAGAGAAGATTTTGTCTTGCAGCTTGCTAACGGAGAATTTTGTGCTAATAAACATTGTGAGGATATGCTAGATATTTTTCTGTCTAATAAGTGGAAATTTAAATTAATAACCAATCTTTCTTTATACAGAGAAAAGCTTGCGACGTTGATGGATAGCGGAAGAGTTATAAGCACGTTAATTTCTCTTGATGCTGGAACTCGCGAAACCTTTAAAAAAGTTAAACAAAATGATAGATTTGATATAGTTGTGCAAAACCTAAAGAGGTACCCCCTAAATAAAGCAGGATTGCAGTTAAAGTACATTTTTCTGGAAGGCATAAATGATAACGAAACCGATGTTAATGGCTTTTATGAAATTGCCAAAGAACATAATGCTATTATCGTATTCTCTTCAAATTTGACTAAAGTCTGGACAGATAAGATGCGAGAGTCGGCACTAGGTGTTATAAAAAAAGCGAAAAAAGATGGAGTAAAAATTAGCTATAGTGGAAGCTATTTAAATGCCGTTGATGTTAAATTTGTTAGGGATAACTATGAGAATGCCGATTCCAGTTGTGGAGTATAAAGAAGACATGAATTACTAACTATATGATTAAGAGGGATAATGGTGAAAACTACGAATCTTTGGCAGAACGCTATTGTTGAACAAAAAGAACGGGGAAAACCTTGGACCGCGCAGACTTTGGCGGAACTTTTAGACGGTGAATGGGTTAACCCTCCAACGGAACCTGATTGGGAAGCTGCTTACTTTTTGCGTGCAGGTGCAATGGATGTGATTTCGTCGGCGCACCACCCTGTTTCAATAATGTTGAGAAAAGATGCTACGCCTCATTACAGGGCAAAGGCAATAATTGTCAATGACCCTGAGGGGAATTTTGTTAGCTCCAAACCTTATCTTAAAGTTAAAGGAGACTTATCGGAAGCTGAGTTGCTCCTCGCACAACATGGTCGAAATGTAATGAACGGTAAAGTAATTGCTATCGCAGGTAGCGTTGGAAAAACGACGGTGACTAACACACTCGCTGATTTGCTTAAAATACATGGTGTAGTGCGTCACAACATTTTAAGTAGAAATACACTTTTTGCTACTAGAACAATTCTTGCTTCCTGTGTAACAGATCCTGACTATGCGGTAATAGAAATTTCTGAACAAGCCATGCTAGATAAAAACAACAGAACGTTTGAACTCGTTAAACCAGACATTGCTATCATTACCCATGTATGTTTGAGCCACGCAGATGAAATAGGCATTGATAGTGTTGAAGGTATGGCGTTGTTAATATCACGTATTTCTGAAGGTATGAAGCCGGGGGGCATTTGTTTACTAAACCGCGAAATGGAATGTTTTGAACTTGTGCGAAATGCCGTTGCTAGCTATGGTGCAAAGCCTGTATCTTATGGCTTGAGTCAGAATGCCGATGTTTGGATTACGGATATGAGTGAAAGAACCGAAAAAGATGGGATTAATGTTTCCGTCAATATGTATGGACAAGAATTTTCATATCATTTAGGTGCCTATGGCACAGGTGCTGCTATAAATGCGCTTGGTGCATTGACTGCCATGCACTATTTGGGCTTTAACGCAGCAGAATCTTCACAATACATCGGTTATCTAAAGCGTGTACGTAGTCGTATAGATATTAGGGATGTTGAAGTGGAAGGGGGGACTGCACAGATTGTTGATGATTGTTTTAATGCGCAACCTATATCTTATACTGAAATCATCAGCATGATGAAGAATTGGACATCTTCATATCATTCAAGGAAAATTGGAATTTTCGGCGACATTGCAGTTTTTGGTGACCCCAAATTTACACACGAATATAGTAAACTAATTAATCCCATACGAGATGCCGGATTTGATAAGGTTTACTTTGTCGGCAAAGATATCAGCAAAAATGTTGCAGGGGAGTTGCCGTTAGAACTTGTTGGTGGTACTTTTAATACTAAAGAGGAAGGTTTAGAACCTATTGCCACTGCAATTCAGGCTAACGACGTGGTTTTTGCAAAGGTAACCAGCAGCGGGATAGTTAATAACAATATTGCGCTAAAGCTTATTGATTTCCTGAAAAAAAGCAACTCTAAAAAAAATGAGACGGGCACAAAGATATCACGTTCACATCATCTTCCTGCATGTGTTGCCTATTCTTTTGATTCTAAACAAAGAATTGCACAGTGCGGATATCCAAGTATGATTGCAAACGAGGGGCTTGGGCATATTTTAATATTGCGATTATTGCTTTCTTTGATTCATCAACACAACGGAATCCATTTGTCGGAATCAGTATCTGTTCACGAGGGCTCTAGGCGACTGCAAAATGAAGATAATGCCTTAGGCATGGCTACAGATAAGACTGTCAATTTAAAAACTTTGACGGATGCTTATGTTGTAGCCAATGCTCCTGATGCGATTATATCTATTGTTCATTATATTTATCCAAAAATGAATTTGCAAAGGTCTGTACATTTTGAAGAAATTATTTCGCAACTGTCTTTAGATAAAAACGCTGTTGCTGGCCTTACTGGACGTTTTAGTCCTACTTTCAATCAATGTTTTACTATTGATGACTTAGAAAAGGTTGCTGCATATTTCTTTTCGCTACCGCTAGATGCATTGAAGCCATTAAAAAGCACAGCCGCAACTCATAATGGGAAAACAGTTACTACAGATTCTGTTCTACATTCTGTACCTGGAATTATATCTTATTATTGCTTTGGTTCTCCTGCCCGAGGTGCAATTGCTTTAGCTAATGTCAAAAGTAAAAATGTTGTGATATGCGTTTGCGGTGCAGAAAGTGCTTACGAACGTGATGTTTCTATCTGCAGCATGCTGAATGAGTTGGAGCATCCTAACGAAAACATACCAGACGAATGGATTGAACTTGCCGAGTCCCGTGGCTATAGCTGCATTACAATGGCTGGTGATACGTATTTCGGCGAATGGCATACCAGAGATAGGTTGCGCTTAGAAAAAGTTGATGCACTGCAAAAATATGGATATCAGTATTCATTTGAAAAAATAGCACATCTCCTGCCAAAAGAGGATTATAATATTGTTAACTTTGAAGGAATATTAACTGAAGAGAGAGTAGACCCCACAGCTCCGCATTTTAATGCTATTTTAGATGCCTCTCCAAAAGAAACTCTGGATGAGTTAAAGCGCAGAAATATACATGCAGTCATGCTCGGGAATAACCACGCTTTAGACTTTGGTGAATTTGCTGGAAAGAAGTCCAAGAATCTATTTAGGGAACATGGATTTAAAACAATTGGCTTTGGGGAAAATATTTATGATGCCAGAAAGCCGCTATGTTTTTCTGGTGCAGGTCGTCGAATGATTATCTTTAGCGCAGATTGGTATAGAAGGATAAATCATTATTCGTGTAGATCGTACTCTATTGGTAACAATGCTGGGGTTGCCTGTCTTGATGATACTACACTCCAGATAATTTCGCAGTATAGAGAAAAATATCCTGACGCCTTTATTATTATATCGCCACATTGGGGTGTCGACTTCGCAGAAACAGTGCCATTACAGAGACATCTGGCTAAAGCATTAATAGATGCCGGAGTAGATTGTATAATAGGGCATGGAACGCATATGATTTCCGATTGTGAGTGGATTGGTGAAAAATTTGTTCTATATTCTATGGGCAATTTTGTTTTCAATTCGACTGGCGATGGTTTGAAAAACAAGGCACCGTTCGGTTATGTAACAAAGTTGTTAATAGAAAAGGATTCTTTGCGTGTGCGTCTTTATCCTATTGCAACGTATAATCCGGATACTTTCTGGCAACCTCACCCCGTAACGGATGAACAGTTTGACAAGGTTTTAAATTATTATCCTGTTCCCGACAAAGCTGTAATTGTGCGTAATGAAGCAGATAAATATTTAGAATTCATATTGTTGGATAAATAAAGGGGATTTGAAAATGATAACAATTCATCAGCCTAAAATAATTGATGTCAATGGTAGAAGTCGAGTAGACGCTATTCTTGATATTGACGGCAAACAATGCAACCTATGGTTTGAAGTAGATAAAGAATATGAAAAATACTTATGCTATGAACGAGCAGATGCTTTTTTAGTTGGGGCATTACCTTGGGCTATGCGTAATAAGCATGATATTACATGCGTAGCACCGGTTACAACGGAATTGTTTTTCAATTTAAATCACTACCTACTACCTACTTTGTATAAGTTTGGGAAGACATTGCATCCAACTAAAATTATTGCGGCTACCAGCTCCGAGCAACTTGAAAACTATGGTGGCGTTGGCACAGGCATGTCTTGTGGTGTCGATTCTTTTCATGCTGTACTTAAGCACTGGAGAACGGAAGATGAACGTCCAAATCTTACACACCTTTGTATAAATAATACGGGATCCTTTAATAATTTTGGTAATTATGCACTCTATGGAGCGGATAAGGCCAGGGAAGAGGTTTACTCGCGCGCAGCATCGGTTGCAAAAGAGCTTGGGCTCCCACTTATTTCCACGGATTCTAATATTATTAATGTATTTCCTATTTTTGTTCAAGCCCATACTTACACCTCCTCTTTTGCAATATTGTGTATGCAAAAACTATGGAAAACATACTTTTTTGCGTCTACATTAGATTTTTCATATTTTTCTTTGAAAAATCATGAAATAAAGGATCCCTGTCTTTATGATTTGCTTTTGTTTAACTGTGTAAGCACGCGTGGATTGCGTATTTATTCAGAGGGAAGTTCTGTAAACAGGCTAGAAAAGACAGCTTTTATTGCAGACAATTCCGTTGCCCAAAAACATTTACATGCTTGTTATACAAAAGGTTATAATTGCGGGACTTGTGCTAAATGCAGAAGAACCTTGTTAACACTGGATGTCTTGGACAAGCTTGATGACTTTAAAGAATCCTTTAATGTAGATTACTATAGGGACAACATAGATGAGTATCTTACTTTTTTGGCAAAAGTCTATATTGAAGAAAAGTTGGACGGAAATTATCCAGAGAAAATGACGCTTGGAGGAAATTATTACGAGAGATATCCGCAATGTGAGCCTATATACCCATATATCCTCCAAGGGAAGCATGCCGATAGGTATAATGCTATTCTTGCTGATTTGGAAGAGCGACTGCCGCCTTCTTGTTCGAAAGAAATTATTATTAAAGTTCTTGATAAAGGGGAAATTTCTTTGCCACCTTCCATACATGCAAGGGGTGCCATTGTTGTGGATGCACACACAGATAAAACCTTCTACGAGAAAGATGCGGATATAAGAATGATTGCTCCATGTGCGGCAAAAATCATGACCTGCATAATAGCACTTGAATATGGCTCATTGCACAAAAAAATAAACATGATGAACAATGGAACTCCTCTTGATGAACAGATGACGATACATGATTTGCTATATGGTATGATGCTTAATGGATATAGTAATTGTGCTGATGCATTAGCTATTGCGATATCCGGTTCGGTTCCGACCTTTGTTGTAGAAATGAATAATTTTGCAAGGGACTTTGATATGCAGAACTCTCGTTTTATGTCTGCGAGTGGTATACTTGGAGATTCTTGTTCGGCACGTGATGTTGCGTGTTTGACTCGCCATGCTTTCCAAAATCCATTGTTCCAAGAAATTATAGCCGCACCAATGTATAGTTGTGCAAGTTCTATCCGCTCATATAAATTTGAGAATGCAAATGCTCTCATTCACCAAAACGCTGACCGAGCTGATAAAAAGTATTCTCTTTGCATAGGAGGTAAAGTGGCAACGCTTGGCAAAGAGGCTTCTTTTGTTTCCATAGCACGAGCTGCCCATGAGTCAAACCCATTTATTCTTGTACAGCTAGGTATTACGGATGAGAAAAACTTTTCAAATGTTATAGACCATAGTTTTATTGATGCTGTAAAAATCCATGAATGGGTATTTGATTCCTTTTTTGAAGATAATAAAAATCGCAAAAGCAAACGACCAAAAGGAACAGGCGAGTGAAGCAAGTTATAAAACTTTAATTAGTTGATTATTATATTTGTCCATTAATTCTTATAGTAGGAAGGAATATAAAATATAGTAACTATATTTTAGGGACTCTAGACTATTTAAGCATCATTGACGTGAAATTTTTTAGTGAAAATTATGATTGCGAGTTCTTTTGTGGGCCAAATGGATTCAAGATAATTTGGATAAAGCAAATAAACAATTGTATGATATAGTTAGTTCATTCACCCACGTCAAAATCATTTTTAGGCTCGGGTAGACTTATGAGGATGGTGTTATTTGTGTCTAATATTTTTTTTGGAATTCTAAGTGAAAATATTGTCATGAAAAATATTAATAAGTGGATTGAAATTGCAGGCATACCAGATGTTTTTGTTGAAAAAGATGAAAATTTGGCAAAATATACGACAAAACTTCTTGATAAATACAACGTAGTCTCTTTGAATGTTGCCCTAGCGCGCTATCCTGATGCAGACATTTGGGTAACTTATCCTAAAGCTGGTATAACTCGACAAGCTTTGATTGATGCGGGAGTGCTTGCAGCGAAAATACATCTTCTTGAAGATAGACGTTTCGACCCTGGTTATAGGGCACTTGCACCAGCAGCAAGAATGAATGGGAAATTGATTAATGACGAAATTCCGAATATAACTTCGGAATTTTTATCTATGATAAAATTGCCGGATGAAGATTGCAAGATGCTAAACTATCTTTTGGTTATACCTGCCATTCCCCGTATGGCGTCAGGCCGTATAGCATCTGGTTTTGTGTTTCAGATAGGTATCGCTTATTTGAGTTCGGCCTTAAAAGCGTCAGGCCGCAAGTTATTTACCATTAATCTTGGCCTTCCTAGTGTTAATAAACCATATGACTTGCTAAAGGATGAAATAATTAAAAATAAAATTGATGTTGTAATGACAGGCGGCTTAAATTCCCAATTTCAAAATTTAAAAATGATTGTTGATATTGCTAAAAATATAAATCCTAATATTATTACAATCCTCGGTGGTATAATAATAACCGCTGACCCTATAAGTACAATGGAAGCGTTTGAAAATGCAGATTATGGAGTTATTGGCGAAGGCGAAATTACTATCAATTCTTTGGCTTATGCCCTAGAAACGGATGATTATACGCCTGACATTGAAGGGATTGTTTTCCGCCAAAACAATCAATGGGTTGCGCGTGAAAAATATCCGACGGTACATGATCTAAGCATTCTTCCATACCCTGATTATGAAGGTTTCAATTATGGTGAACACCTTGATAATGCTGTTGGTCAAGATAAGCGGATTTTTATAAATACAAGTCGCTCATGCTTACACAGATGCACCTTTTGTTTTAATAAGCACGGTAAATACAGACGATTGCAGTTGGATGATGTTTTTAAATTAATAGATTGGGTGCTTTCATTGTATCCCGATGCCAAAAGACTGCATATGGGTGACGAACTAAGTTTTTCTAAGCCAGAGTATGCTATAGAATTCTCTCATCGCATTAAGCCTTATAAAATCAATTGGCAATGTACACTGAGGGTTGATAGAGTTAACAAGGAAATGTTAGTTGCGATGAAAGATAGCGGATGCAGAATGGCTGTAATTGGAATTGAAAGCGCAGACAATAATGTATTAAAAAGTATGCGCAAAGGGCTCAAAATCGAACAAGTAGAAAAAGTCCTTGCTGTTGCCAATGAAATAGGATTTAAAATGTTTGGATTTCTTATATTTGGTGACCCGGAAGAAACAATGGATTCTGTTTTGCGTTCAATTAAGTGGTATATGAAGCACAGGAAAAATGTGGAAAATATGGTTGTGATTCGCATTGATCCGGGGTCACACTTGTATGACATAGCTTGCGAAAGAGGTTTAATTGCAAACAAAGCTGAATATATAAAAGATTATAAAATAACAGGAAGCAAATTGATAAATCTATCCAAATTGACAGAAAGTGAATTTAAAATGCTTCCGCATCTGCTTAAAGCAGTGATGGAATTAGAGACATATGAATAATTTTATAGTGAAATTAAATTTCATAAGTAACAAGACACTTTAGGATATTGCTTGGAGATGAAAATTACCTAGTGTTATTGTTTGAATAATTAAAAATGTTGGGTGGTTAAGTGGGAATTAGAAGCACAACAATGATGTTAGAAGCAAAGCGAGATGTCAAATATCGTTATACTTGTGAGGAGTGTAGTACTACCACAGGATTATTTGTGTCTTCTGTATGTACCTACGAGAGCTATACGCTAACTTCTGATATAATGCAGATAAACGCAGAATATGATCCTGCTATAATAAGTCAAAAAGAGAATATCGCGCTTGAGAATTTAGAAAAATTAACATCAATTTTAATAGATGTGCTTAATGCCTCAGTAGGTAAATACAATTTTTCCGGTGAGCATACAGTGGCTGACTTGTATAATAAAACATTTTCTGCGGGGAAGGTTTGCCCACATTGCAAAAGCCGTCAAAGCTGGTATCCTATGGATGTAACGCATTTATCTATGTTAAAATACGTGAAATTTTATATATTGTCATTTATGATTTTTGGAAATTTCTTGGGACTGCTTTTTGGCATCGCATATATTACAGTATATTCCATATCTCCTATATTTTTATTAGTTTTTCAAATGCTTTTGCTATCATTGGGTTGTCTTATTGGTTTTGCCCGTGGCAATTATTTGATTAAGAAGCGAAGGAAAACTCGCAAGCCTCCATCCCAAAGATATGTACCTGGGGTCATCTGGGGCGAACCTACAATTACTGTGCTTCATAAATATTAATTAACTAACTCCGGAGGGATAATTTATGACATCAGATTATAATGTAATGAAGATACGCGCTAAAAGTGTAGTATTATTGGATATCGATTCTGGCGAAATTTTATTTGAGCAAGATGCTCATACTTCCGTTTTGCCTGCTTCTATTACAAAAATCATGACATTGTTGTTGGTATATGAAGCAGTTGAACAAGGAAAAATTAGCTGGAGCGACTGGGTAACAATTAGCGAACGTGCAGCAGGCATGCAGTCAAAAATCGATCTTCAAGCTAATGAATTGGTAAGTTTAGAAGATCTGACTAAAAGTATGGTTATTGCCAGTTCAAATGATGCAGCCCTAGCAATTGCTGAGCATATGCATAAAACAGAGAGAGACTTTGTAGCGAAAATGAATGAAAAAGCTAAAAGTTTGGGAATGTTTAATACACATTTTCTTGACGTTAGCGGCGTGGCATTTAGCGCACTTAGTGGCCCGTATACTACTGCTATGGACGTATCATTAATGTCAATAGAACTTATTAAAAAGCACCCCAAGTCTTTGGCTCTTACAGGTACTTATAAAAGTAAGATAACCCGCTATGCCAAGGGTGGGATAACTGAATGTGAATTTACCAATAATAACAAAATGCTTCACACATATCCTGGGATAACGGGATTGAAAACAGGGTTATATATATATCGAAATATGGTAAGGGAAAATATTTTTCACTTTGTTGCCACTGCAAGAAGAAGTGGAACCAATTTAATGTCTGTCGTTTTAGGTGCATCTGGTCATGATATAAGATTTACCGAATCGAGAGTGCTTTTGAATTATGGTTTCATGATAACAAGTGCGACTTTTAATACTCCCTCGTCACGGAATGATAAAACAATAGATGTAGGCATACTCGCAACACGCGGCATCACAGCGGCGCATACCGGTCTTTTTGAAAATGCAGAAAAGAATAATATTAATTTGTTTTGGTTTGTTCCAGGAGATGTGGATATGGTCTCCAAAACTATTAATGGAAGGTTTTATGATAAAAATGGGAAGTTATACCGCAAAGAAACGGTATATCCCGCTGTTATTGATAATTGTTTTATACTCAACGATACTGAACTACATCAAGAGTTGAAGAAATATTGTAAAATAGCACGTCTTGCGGGTTCCACAGGTGGGAAAAAAGTGATGCAACACATTTTAGAAAAAGAGGGTACTTATCGACACCTTTTAATTCCAACAATAGGATTAATCTGCGTTGAAGATATTTATAGAGCTTTAGATGAATTTGATAATGAAATTATTCTTAAACCTTCTATAGGAAACAGGGGTATAGGTATTATAAAAGTAAAAAGGGAAAATGAGCTATATATAGTTTCCGAAAACAAAAACACTTATGAGTTTGACTGCAATGGATTTAAAGAATATTACGACTCTCAGTTGCCTCCCAATAATTATCTAATCCAGGCGTTTAGAGAATCTAAAACTTCAAAAGGAGAACCATTTGATATTCGAATTTTTGCAAAAAGAGGAATAGAAGGTAAATTCTTAACATCAATATACGCAAGGATAGGCGAGCCCGATGGAGTAGTCGCTACTATACGTACAGGTGGGTATCTTAAAGAAGAACTTGAACAGTTTTTGCATAACGAGTTTGGCGAAGAATCCCTTCAAATTATAGCGGAGCTTGAAGAACTTGCAAAAACATTTCCAGAATACTGTCAAAAATTTTTTAGTGATAAACTTTTTGATATTAGTCTGGATATAGGTATAGGTAGAGTAAATGGCAGGGCTAGACTTAATTTGTTTGAAGTTAATACTATGTTAGTTGGTGCCAGGCCAGAGGATCCTAATGTTGAAGCATGCTTTGGATATTACAGATATTTGATTAGCAATGGATAAAGAAAAGTTTTAAAAGTGTCAGGTGATTAAACAATGCTTAGAAACACAACAATGGTAATTGAAGCAAAACGCGATGTAAAATATCGTTATATCTGCGAGAGGTGTGATGTTGTTACGGATTGGCTTGTATCTGCTATATATGCTCCGATAAATATACGATAACATCCGGCAGATTAAGAACGCATACGCATGAATTGCCAAAAGAGAAGAATTGTGTCAAACTGCTAATCTGAGGCGATACAGATGGGATATCCAGCCAACTTGACAGATGCACAATGGAACTTTATAAAGCCAATATTTGAGCAAAGCCGAGGCAAATATGGGAATAGGAGCAAGTGGGACAAGCGGGTTTTAGTTAATGCGGTGCTATATATAAATAAAACAGGATGCCAGTGGAATATGTTGCCGAAAGATTTTCCACCTTATACGACAGTATCATCCTTTTTTCATAGAGCTAAAGCGAAAGGCATTTGGACGCAGATGAATATGCAGCTTGTCGAACTTTCGAGAATTAGTAGCGGTCGTTCGCACCAACCATCATATGCGCTTATTGACTCTCAAAGCGTAAAAACCACTGGAAATGCAGATAACCGTGACTACGACGGCGGAAAAAAACAAAGGGACTAAAAGACATATAGTTACAGATATTGATGGCAATCTTCTATATGTTAAGGTTCATGCCGCAAACATCCATGATACAAAAGCTGGGCAATATGTGATAGGTCGCACGTTACAATTATATCCAAGTATCATAGGTGTTTGTGCAGATGCAGGATATAAAGGCTCTTTTGTTGAGTTTGCCACATTGCTC
>Ga0123355_10008146_pt1 | contig 15818 bp, 15 predicted proteins | sample TergutEmb28metaG_3_FD_89872 | JGI IMG/M metagenome (GOLD analysis project Ga0123355, IMG submission 89872) | Embiratermes neotenicus P1 segment gut microbial communities from Petit-Saut dam, French Guiana - Emb289 P1 | ecosystem: Host-associated > Arthropoda: Insects > Digestive system > Gut ...
TACACCGCCCTGCGCGACCGGGGCATAGCCACCGCAGACCTCTCCGAGGCAGATAATTGGAACGACGTACTTTACTTTATCCATGCCGGAGATACCGCGGTTTTTGTGGAAGGTTTTATGAAGGTCATTGTCATTGCAACCCGCGGCTTCCCTAACCGCGGCATACAGGCAACAGAAACCGAAGTGGTCGTGCAAGGCCCGCGGGAAGCGTTTAGCGAAGTGATGCGTTTTAATACGGCGCTGATCAGGCGGCGCATCCGTGACTGCAATTTGAAGGTAAAACAGTCAAAATTAGGGCGCAGAAGCCTTACAGATATAGCACTTATGTACATGGAAGACATTGTTAGGCCGGAAATTTTACAAGAAGTAGAAAAACGGCTGGAAAAAATCCAAATTGATGGCATTTCTGACAGTGGGTGCGTAGAGCAGATGATAGAAGAAAACTGGCTAAGCCCTTTCCCGCAAATGCAACTGACAGAACGCCCGGACAAAGCGGCGGCGTCTATTTTAGAGGGACGTATCGCAATTATTGTTGATAATTCGCCGTTTGTCATTCTTGTGCCGGTGACGCTGAATGCGTTGTTTCAATCGGCAGAAGATTACTACAGCCGCTGGCAAGTGATGTCTATCACACGTTTTTTGCGCTTTGTTGGGGCATTATTGGCAGTGGCGCTGCCTGCATTTTATATTGCTATCGCGCTGTACCACCCCGGTATGATTCCGCTTTTGATGCTTTCACGCTTAGCAGAAGCCAGCCAGGCAGTACCCTTCCCTGCGGTATTGGAAATCTTCCTATTAGATGCCGCTTTTGAATTGTTACGCGAAGCGGGAATACGATTGCGCAGTGCTTCCGGCGGAACAATTGGTATTGTTGGGGGCTTGATTATTGGGCAGGCTGCCGTTGAAGCGGGCTTGGTTAGCCCTATCGTTGTAATTATCGTGGCGATGACCAGTATTGCCACGTTTGCGATACCAAATATATCGCTGGTGTATAGCTTTAGGCTTGTGAAGTATGGGCTGTTGCTGTCGGCCGCGGTGTTTGGCTTCTTGGGGCTTGGGCTGGGCTTAATTTTTACGCTTGTGCATTTGGCATCGCTGAAAAGCTTTAGCTTCCCGTATCTTATGCCTTTTGCATCGGGGGAAATTAACAGATATCACGAACTTAAAGACAGCCTATTCCGCTTCCCGCTGTCCAGCTTGAAGAAGCGGCCGTTTTTTGCGCGTAAAGGGCAGAGTACCAGAATGAAATAATATAAAACCGTGGGCGCACATTGTTCGTCCGCACAAAAATCGCATTCAGTTGGTCGGATTCTTCTACCAACTGAAATTACAAAAACGATTTTTCAACTGGCCCGATTACCGAGCCAGTTGAAAATGATAACAGAGGTGTCTAACATGCTTGCCGCTAACGGAAAAATAACAATGCGACAATTGCAAATTTTAATCATCCTTAGTGCCATGGGCACCGGCATGGTAGTACTGCCGCGCCGCGTTGCGGAGTTTGTGGGGCAAGACGGGTGGGTTATTGTTGCGGGGCTTGCAGTGCTTGCCGTACTTGTTGGGCTGCTCCTTTCCGCCGCGGTATCTGCCGCAACAAAAGCAAAGCCGGAAGCCGGGTTTATAGAATTCACCAGCTTTTTGCTCACCCGCCCGGTGGCGTATATTTGCGGCATTGTGTTATGGCTAAAGCTGGTTTTCTCCGCAGGGCTGGAGCTACGTGTTTTTATGAAAATGACACAAGCGGTTATGCTTCCGCAAACGCCGATGGCGGCGGTGAGCGTGATAATGCTTCTTGTGTGTGCATACGCCGCCGCAAAAGGTATAGAAACACGAGCGCGTGTAGCAGAGATTTTGTTTGCAGTAATGGCGTTGCCGTTTATTTTTTTGGTTGGCCTCGCGTTTTTTGATACCAATTTTTCAAATTTGCAGCCTGTGCTGGTTACGCCGCCGCAAGATTTGCTGGAAGGCACTTTACGGCTTGGGTTTATTTTTGCCGGGCTGGAATGTTTGCTGTTGATATCGCCGTTTGTAAGAAAGGGCAAGCGAATGGGGCGGCATGTGGCAGGGGCATTAGGTTTTGCGGGGGCAATCATTCTGCTCATTACAGTGCTAACCATGGCTAAGTTTGGACGTGGCGTTACAAACCAGCCATGGCCTGTACTGCGCATGATGGATATGCTGAATATCCCGGGTGCGTTTATCGAACGGCAAGAAGCATTGATGTTTAGCTTTTGGATTATCACGGCCTTTACGATTGGTAATATGATGCTATTTTTTGGCGGGCTGCTGGTTAAAGATATGTTTAAGCCAAATGCAAAATATTTGGGTGTTATAGCAACCGCCGCTGCGGTTTTTACGGTGTCTATATTCCCATGGGGGGATATATATGAAGTCCTTGATTTTATGTACTTGACGGTTGGCGTGTTTTTCTTGGTCGTATTGCCGATATTGTTGCTGGTTGCGGCAAAGTTGCGCGATATTGTAGATAAGAAGCGCAATAGCCGGATGAAAACGATTGCGAAAAGCGCATCAATGGTGCTGCTTTTGCTGGTCAGCACATTCACCTTCGCAGGATGCTGGGACAGAGTGGAAATCGAAAACCGCGCATTCGTAGTGGCTATTGGCATAGACAGCAATGAGGGCGAATATGTAGTAAGCCTCAGCGTTCCTCTGCTTAAAAAAGATGGCGACGAAAAAAGCGACGAGCCCCATCATATAAAAAGTGCGCAAGGGAAAACCATAACCGAAGCCATAAAAAAGCTGGATGCCAAAACCGATAAAACCCTATATTACGGGCAAGCAAAGCTTCTGGTGCTTGGCAGCAATCTACTTTCCGATGCAGATATGGCAAGCTCTGCTATCAATGCTATAAGAAGCAAAACCGAAATAGACTTGCACATTCACGTGCTTGCCGCCGAAGAAAAAGCAAGCGATACATTGGAAGCAAAACCACCGGGCGAAACGTTGCCTGGGCTGTTTGCAGCAGATATATACCGCAATAAAGATAAACTTGGCGGCGCAAGCTTTGCATTGGACTTGGAGCGGCTGGCTTCATCTTATAAAAACGGCGCAATAATCCCCATGATTAAGCAGGACGACTGCGAAAGCACACCGCTTAAACTGGACGGGGCCGTTGCGATAAAGCACCGGCACAAAATAGGAAAGCTTACCGCCGAGGAGTTGCAGGGCTTTTTGTGGTGCATTAACCGTGGCAACAACAGTGCAGTTGTAACTGTCGAACATGACCGCAGGCTTGTTCCTATAAAAGTGGAAAAACATACTGCAAAGGTTAGCTTTGAGCCATTTGGTGACGGTTTGCGGGCGGTGGTTCGTGTTAAAGTGACAGGACATGTTGAAGAAGCATTGGGCGAAGATACAGATATGACGCAAGTTAAACAAAAATTGGCGAATCAAATTGCAAAAGAAATATACACCACTGCGGATAAGCTACAACACGAGTATACACTGGATGGCTACGACTGGCTGAAGCTTTTGCGGCAGAAGAATTATAGATTATATAAAATTCATTCGGATAATTGGCATGATACGTTTAGGAAAATTGAAATTGCACCTCATGTTTATGTCCGATTATAAGAAAAGCAGTTGGTCAGCGACACTAGCCAACTGCTTTGTGTGTCTCCACCGTGCGTGTGAAAGTAAAGCCCTTCGGCACTGTAGCCGTTAATGAGTTAAAATAAGCAGTAAAAAGGGGCATTAAGAGAATTACAATTATGCAATAAGTACTTAACGCAATTTTACGCGAACAAGCTAAAACTTTTGGGTATATACGATATCATTTCATTGTGTGTATGTAGCCGCAAACAAGTGCATATTAATTTTTTTGGTGTGTAGTTTTCTTTTTTGGAGCGCACGATTTTTTATATCAAAAGACGGTAGACATAAAGGCCTTCACCTTTACACCTACCGTCTTTTTTACTCCCTAACCTTCGGCGTACTCACCAACGCCCCAAGATATCCAAACACCACAGCCACGGTTAATCCCCCAGCCATAGCGGTGGCACCGCCGGTGATTACACCCAGTAGCCCCTTTTCATCAACAGCGCGCTTTACACCCCGCGCAAGCAAATTGCCAAAACCGGGAAGCGGAACCGCCGCCCCTGCTCCGGCGAATTCAACCAGCCTGTCGTACCAGCCCAAGCCGCCAAGTATGCAGCCTGCCACTACAAAAAATACCAGTATCCGCGCGGGGGTTAGCTTTGTGAGGTCAATCAGCAACTGCCCAATGACGCAAATCAACCCGCCTATAACAAACGCCCAAAATATAATCATGGTCTACACCTAGCTTTCTATCGCCACTGCATGGGCAATGGCAGGTATGCTTTCGCCTTGCTGTACTGTTACCACGCTATGGAGCGCGCCGGTTGGCACAAACAGCATCTTGCGAATGCGGCGCTCTTTCAGCTGCCTGTAAAAATACCCTGCAAATGTTGCCGCGGAACATCCGCAACCGCTTCCCCCGCTGTCTACATCTTGCGTTTCGCGGTCGAAAATAAGCAAACCGCAGTCTTTGTGGACTTTGCTGATATCAAAACCTTCCTGCTGCATGAGCTGAATCAGCAATGTAGAGCCCACGCGGCCCAAGTCACCCGTGGCAATAACGTCGTAGTAATCCGGCGCAAGCTCCAAATCTCTGAAATGTGTGGCGATAACATCTGTAGCGGCGGGTGCCATTGCTGCACCCATGCAGTTTGCGTCTGTCACACCCATGTCCACAACCGTGCCGGTGGTAACGGCGGTTACATACGGCCCGTTCCCTTGCTTCGCCAGCACTACTGCGCCGTCTCCGGTGACAGTCCAAGAAGACGTCGGCGGCCGCTGTGTACCAAGCTCCAGTGGAAAGCGGAATGTTTTTTCCGTTCCGCAAAAATGGCTGGACGCAGACGACACGACATAATCGGCAAAGCCGCCATCGATTAGCATAGCCCCAAGGGACATCCCCGAACCAATTGCGGAACATGCCCCAAACAATCCAAAGAACGAACAGTCAAAGTCCCGCACGCCGTAGGTAGAGCCGCTAATTTGGTTCAGCAAATCCCCCGCAAAAATATAATTGATATCTGGCATTGAAAGGTTTGCTTTTTGTACCGCCATTTCTATAGTCTTACGCACAATTTCGCTTTCTGCCTGCTCCCAGGTCTTTTGGCCGAACAGCATGTCATCGGATATTTCGTCAAAATATTCCGCCAGCGGGCCTTCGCCTTCTTTTGGGCCAACTATAGATGCTGTAGCCAATATAGTCGGCGGCGCAGAAAATTTAACGCTTGCCTTGCCTATGTGTTTTACGCTCATAAAAATCCTACCTAACAAATTTTTTTCGCTTCAATGATAAGAAAATTACCTCACAAAATAATAAATTAGCCCCACAACAACAGACGTTGCAAGCCCGTAAACAATGACCGGCCCCGCGATAATAAACATCTTTGCGCCAACGCCAAGCACCAAGCCTTCTTCTTTATACTCGATGGCAGGGGCGGTAATGGAGTTCGCAAAACCCGTAATTGGCACGATAGAACCTGCACCCGCGTGCTTGCCCAGCTTATTGTAAAGCCCCAGTACCGTAAGCAGAACCGCCGCAACAATTAAAATAGAAGCTGTAATTATGCTTGCATCATCCCGCACAAGGCCGGTGCGCAATAGGATATTTTGAATAATTTGCCCAATGGCGCAAATCGCCCCGCCAAATAAAAATGCCTTAATGCAATTTATTAAAACCGTACTGCTTGGCGAAGCGGCTTTTACCATTTCGCCGTAATTTTTTTTATCTTGCTCTGTTTTGTTCACAAAATTCACCTTTCCTACATACTACTTGCATCATAAAACCCCGACATAATAAAATACAACAACGCGCCCACAAGCTTGCCCAGCGCAATGGCCAGCACAAAATAAAACATCCCATGCTGCAAACGCCCACGCCGTGTAAGTATGGGGATTACATTCAGCACTTCCGCCAAAGACATGGCCAGCGCACCAAAGAAAACACCATTTGCAATACTTAATACAACCACAGGAACGCTGCCAATCGGCAAAGTGAAATTCACAACACCTGTCAGGGTTCCAAAAATCCCGCCCAGCACAATTGCGGATTCATACACCCTTATATGCCGCTCTGTTTTGGTCTTTTGCGCCAGCCGCGGCACAACGCCAACAATGGTTATAAAGGCGAACACCGCACCGGACACGACTATTCCGGAGCCAATGCCAATAAACACAACAAGCGCATACTTAAGAACTTCCATTTTTATCTTCCATTCTTTCTTTACGCTGGCTCATGGCATCAACCATGGTGTCGGTTACGTCTCTGTCGTATAGCTCCATTTCAACCTCTATGGGTGTTGGGTCACCGGTAAGCTTTTTCCCCATGAAGTGGTTGTAAAAAACAACAATGCCCACCCCAAGCCCAATGGCATACGGAATGCTTATAATGCCGGGGTTGGTTTTTTCTTCGCCAAAAAATATGCTGTAGTATTTTTCAAATATTTTTGGTATTTGCCCGTCTGTATGGAAGCTCATAATTGCCGTAGACGACCCCACAAACAGCACCAGTACAACAGTGGCAATTTTCAGCCATTTCAGCCATGTTCTGTCGGGGCTTTTCTTTGACATATACTGCACCCAGGTGTCCATTTCGCCTACGTTGTTTATTGTAAAATTAGGGTAAGTTTTTTGTATAACCATGATGATATCTGTAATGCTAATCAAGTGGTTTTGCTTCTTGCCTGCGTTGTCGTCTATGGTAATGAGCTGCATTTTTTTTATTTTGCCCGCAACCTCTTTTGTGGCCACAACGTCGGCAACATCACTTATAGTAACTTCAGATGTGCCGGATAAAGTCACCTTTTTCTTGGGTTTGATATAAATGTCCATCGTTGCTACAGACGCCCCTTACAAACATTCCGCTAAATTCACGTTCTTCATGCCCCTGCTGTAAACGGTGCCGCAATAAAACAATAACAATCGCCGCCGCAAGCAACATGATTACACAAGCTATTATCACCCGCTTAAAATTTTTCATGTATTGGATAAACAAAAAAATCACACCTTTTTCTGGAATTAGCTGCACATGGGATATTATCGCCAAGTTAGGAAGTGTGATATACTATGCATAAGAAGGTGATAAAAATGTTCACAGAAACGATACATGAAACCGAATTAGCTTTTGAAACCCACAAAACATCATTTTCCCCATTGGGAATTGACAAGGGAACTTTAGCCATGCTTTCTGTCGCAAACTTGGCAGAAAATTTATCCGGCGAAGACAAATTGCTTGACCTAGGCTGCGGCTATGGCGTTGTTGGCATTTACGCCGCAAAACTGGCCGGTGCGCAAAATATTGTGATGAGCGACAACAGCAAGTCCTGCGCAGCGCTTTCTAAAAAGAACGCCGAATTAAACGGCGTTGGTGGAGTGAACATAATCCTAAGCAATGGGTTTAATAACATTGCGGACACGGATTTTTCATTTATCCTTTCAAATCCGCCCTATCATGCCGATTTTTCTGTACCAAAGCATTTTATCGAAAAGGGCTTTAACAGGCTAAAAATAGGCGGTAAGATGTACATGGTTACAAAGCGGAAGGATTGGTACAAGAATAAACTTACCGCTATATTCGGCGGCGTTAAAGTTTATGAAATTGATGCGTACTATGTATTTTGCGCAGAAAAGAAAACTGCGCGGTATGCGAACAAGCGTGATAAAATAAATACAAAATCACTCAAAAGCAAGAATTTTTAACGCTGCTTAAGCAAAAAACAGGACTTGATGTGATTTATCCCAAGCGGAAGATAACGTAAACGGCATAATTTTCGTTTATAACTTATAGCCTGCAATAACGAATAAAAAATTACGACAAAATGTCCTCCGTCGGAACAGGTACGGTAGCTAATGCGGTTGCTATAATTTGTGCTTTCATTTCTGAACGGATTGTGCTGCGCATGGTAAGCCTGTGCGCCCATACATATGGCGCAAGATATTTAATATCCTCGGGTTTTACAAAATCCCGCCCGTTAGCCAATGCATAGGCCTGCGCAGCTTTTGCCAATGCAAGCGAAGCGCGGGGGCTTACGCCAAGGGCTACACCTTCGTGGTTTCTGGTGTATGTGGCCAGGTCTGCAATATATTCGCACAAGTCGCGGTGTACGGTAACGGCACTTGCGGCTTTTTGTATTTGCGCCAATTCTTCGATAGAAGTTACGGCTTCTAAGTCTTGCAGCGGACTGTTTGCCAGGAAACGCTGGATTACATCTGCCTCGCCGCTTTTGCCCGGGTACCCGATTGCAATTTGCATCAGAAAACGGTCTAGCTGAGCCTCCGGCAACGGAAATGTTCCTTGTGTCTCCACGGGATTTTGCGTTGCGAGTACAAAGTATGGGCGTTCCAGCTTGTACGTTTCACCGTCTATAGAAATTTGATATTCTTCCATACATTCCAGCAGGCCGGATTGGGTGCGGGGAGTAGCGCGGTTTATCTCGTCCGCTAAAAGAATGTTTGTGAAAAGCCCGCCTTTGCGGAATGTGAAATCCCCGGTTTTGGGGTTGTATACATTTATACCCGTAAGGTCGGACGGCAGTAAGTCCGGTGTAAATTGTATGCGCTTGAACGTGCCGGAAATTGATGCTGCCAAAGCCTTTGCAAGCGTGGTTTTGCCTGTGCCAGGTACGTCTTCTATAAGCACGTGGCCGCCTGCCGTAAGGGCCACAAGTGTAAGTTCAATTTCCTTGGCTTTGCCAACCATTACTTTTTCTATGTTGGCGCGGATGGCGTTTATTTTGCTTTGTGCCGTACCAATATCCATAATTAGCCCTCCAGTTTGTCCACAAGTGCTTTCAAGGTAGCATATGAATTGAAATTTTCCGGGATAATTTCTTCCGGGGGAATACTTACGTCCATGCGGTCGTTAATTTCCGCAACCAGAGTTATCACATCGAAGGAATCGATTACTTTGTCGTCGATAAGCGTTGTATGGGTTAGATAGTCTACTTCCGGGTGCATTTCTTGCAAAATTTCTAGTAATGTGTCCATTACGTTCTCTCCTTTAGCTTTACGCGGTCTATCTTTCCGCCGGGTGTAAGCGGCAAACTTTCTAATTTATTAATCTGTTGCGGCACCATGTATCGCGGCAAATTTGTTTTTAAATGCGCCAGAACATGATTTTTCTCTATACCTTCGCAGGATGTGAAAAATAAAATGATGCGGCTTTTTTCACTATCAAAAATGGCACACACCATTTCTACGCCGTCCATTTCGCGGGCGGCAACTTCTATTTCCGCCAGTTCAATTCTATGCCCCATGTGTTTGATTTGATGGTCTTTTCTGGAGATAAACACAAATTGTCCATTGGCATTTTCATAGCCCAAATCACCGGTTTTGTATAAAATATCCGGGAATAGTGATAACGGGTTTTGCACAAACGCTTTGTGTGTAAGTTCGTTGTCCGCATAGTAGCCTAAGCTTAATTGGGAGCCGCGAATATGAATTTCGCCGGGTTCACCTGTGGGGGGAATTTTGCCGTTGTCGTCCAGTAGCATAATTTCGCGATTGGGGAATGGTTTGCCTATGGGTATAGGTTCGTTACTGTCAAAATCACGGTCTACAATATAAAAAGTGGACATGCCTGTGGCTTCCGTTGGGCCGTATAAATGTATGAATTTGGCTTGCGGCAACACTTTCCGCCATGCCGCCAAGTGCTTTTGTGGGAAAATTTCGCTGCCGAAAGCAATCGTTTTTAGGGCCGTAGGCACAGCCTTATCCAGTGTGCCAAGCCCCGCCACCAGCGAAAACGCCGACGCAACCCAGCAAGCGGTATTTATTTTTTTTTCGTTGATGTATTCCACCAGCTTTATTGGGAACATGAACAGTGATTTTGGAATCAAAAACGTACTTGCACCGTATTTTAGCGTGGGGAGCAGTTCTTTTAGGCAGGCGTCCAAATATAGCGGTGATTGGTTGCCAAAAACAGTGTGTTCGCTTACTTCCAGCACTTCGCAAAGGGAGTCTACATAGTCGATAACCGCCCTATGCGATGCGACAACGCCCTTTGGCACGCCTGTTGAGCCGGATGTGAATACGACATATACCGGGTCTATATCTATTGCTTGCCGGCGCACCGTTGCAAGTGCTGCATCATCGATATCACAATGGCTTATTTCGTCAAATTTGCAAGTTTTGTAGCCCCATTCTGCAAGTAAAGGTTCTGTTGTTTGGTCGCAAATAACCAGTGGCGGCGATGTTTTATCCAAAATCATACGAATACGCACATCAGGCATTTCCGTATCCAAAGGAACGTAGTAGTTGCCGCCGTAAACCGCACCAAAAAACGCCGTAATCATTTCCGGAGATTTGCCCATGAACACGGGAATAGGCTGCTTGTAGATATTTTGCTTGCACAAGTAGCTTCCCACTGCGCGGGAAAGCCGGTGCAACTGCGCAAAGGTTAAAGATGAATTTTCGCCTGTAAAGGCGATCTTGTTCAAGTTTGGGGTGTTGTCTAAGTATTCTAATATGTTTATCATGTCTTATCTCCTAGCCAAGTGGGTTTGCGGGCGAACACTGTTCGCCCCTACGAAAAAACGCGGCGCTTGTAGGGGCGCACAGTGTGCGCCCGAGGGCTGGAACAGGGCTTAGCTTAATGACATTGATATAGAATCCGCTCCTACGTGGTCGAGTAGAGTGATTATTTGATGAAATAACAATCGTCTTCCCATCTGGCGGGGTTTTCTTCTATATACTTAGCTATACGGTGGTAGTCTTCTTCGCTGCGGATGATGTGGTCGTGATAGGATTTTTGCCAGACGCAATATCCAATTTGTTTTGTAACATATTCCTTCATCTGCTTAACAACGCGTGATACTGTAGGGGCGCACAGTGTGCGCTCGGAACTGTTGTGTACAATTAAAATCATATGAATATGGTTTGGCATGATAACGTAGCTTTCTACATGAACAAGCGTATATACTTGAGATATCTTTTCTATTGCTGTTTTGACAATTTCTCCTACGTCTGACAAATGCGGGCGAACACTGTTCGCCCCTACATGGACGTAGCCGAACAGGTTATATTTATTCTGTGTGCAAATTGTAATGAAATATGCCCCTTCTTGGCTGTAATCATATCCTTTCAGCCTTATGCGCTTTCGTGTAGGTAAATCTTTCATCTCTTATCATACCTAACATTCCCGCTTATCCTTAATACCGCATTCACCAGCACCGCCAAAACATCTATACGCTTTTTATCATCTTCACTATTGATAAGACTTAGCTCCGTACAGCCTAAAATTACAGCTTCCGCGCCTTTATCAAAAAGTGCTTGTTCCTGCTTGGCAAAACCTTCGCTTGCTATGTGTTTACCTTGTTTTATGCTGTAAATTTGCTTCATAAGCATTTTCTGCTGCGTCGGGTCAGGAGTTACTATATTAATGCCCTTAGGCTCCAGCACATTATGCAAAATGCGTGACTGTATTGTGCCGTCTGTTGCCAACAATCCCACATTTTTCAAACCTTGTGCCTCTATATGCCACGCAATTTCTTCCAGCATATTTATAACCGGAATGCTTATAGCATTAGCTACAGCATCATAAAAATAATGGGCGGTTACACATGCTATAGCGATAAAACCCGCCCCGGCTTGTTCCAGCGTTGTTGCAGCATCAATTAAGGCACTCGAAGGGTCATTGTCGCTGTGCCCCAAGATAAACGCCGTGCGGTCCGGTATAGATGTTTTGCTGTAGATTATAATGTCCAAATATTCCTGCTCTGTTTTTACGGGTTGTGCGTTGGTTAACATGGTGTAAAAAGCCGCCGTCGCCATTGCACCCATGCCGCCAAGCACGCCTATAGCAGCCATTATCGTACAATCTCCGGGTAAAGCTCCGGATTAAAGGTGAAATAATCGCGGCCTTGCCCTTCTGCGTGAATAATGCGGGTAAACGCTTCTGCTTGAGACTGGGTAAACATAAAGCGGTCCAGTTGACGCACAATAAGCGGGGTAGTATCAAAATGATGCCAGCCAAGGTCGTCTGGGTTTATGAGATTCCATACGTGCCTATTGTTGCCGCCGTAGCGGTCTATGCGCATATTGGGTATGCCTGCCATAGTAAGCAGCAACTCGGATATAGCGTAAAAAACAAAGCAATCCCCGCGCCTGTGCACAAGGGCCTGGTTTGCGCTTTCGTACACCGTGCGGTGCTCGAAGCCGGCGGCATATCCTACATTTGCGGTTACCCAGTTAAAAATTGCTCTTGCCTGGTCTACTTGTGTCATGTCGTCGCGTAGTATTCTATCCAGCACGACGGCGGCGCGCGCTTGCACCTCTTCCGGGTCGACATCTACAACGTATATGCGCACGGTTATTTCTGTGTAATTTCCGCAGCAATCCTCTGCCCTGTAGGTGAGGTAGTATACTCCAAGCGTATCTACGTCCACGCCGCTGGAGTCTACCGTAAAATCTATCGGTCTGCCAAATGCATCGTACGCACTGACTCCAAGCCTAAACATGGCAGAGCTGTCTAATACGAGTTGAATATCCCTGGCTCCTATAATCCGTGGCGGCATGGTGTTTGGCAGCACTGTTAGCACTGCGGTGTATATAGCACTGTTGCCGTAGCGGTCTGTAAGAAGCATGTCCACCGCTTGCTCGCCTGCCAGGAAAACATCGGGGCCATCGCCTGCAAATTGTACGGTTACCGGCAAAGAATGGTCGAATAGGTCTGTTATAAAACTGCTGGCCAATATGTCTGTGCCCATAGGAACCGTTGCATTTACTGGTGTAGCTGTGGGCGGCGTAGTGTCGATAATACGCAGCGTGGAAAAAAAACTTGCATCGTTCAAGTATATTTCTACTGTGTGCTGCCCTGTAGCATCGGTAAACCCTGTTAGGGGCGTGATGATTTGTGTTTCAAAAAGCGCATTACCGGGAACTGCATCCGCGCCACGTAAAAATGCCCGTGGATGAATCGAATCAACAGGTGTGCCAACTTCTACTTCTATATATGTGTTGGGTACCAATACGTATGCAACAGTGTCTTTTTGAACAGTGCGCCTGCCGTACGAGAGCTCAAGTATCACTTCAAAGTCGCCGCTTTGATGCCAGGCGCTGTATGGCGGGCTTAATATCTCAGCTGTTATATAATCGTTGTCACGATAGAAAGCGATAAAATTTTCGGGGGAAGGCTGGTGCCCGCTAAGTACCGCGACACTGTTTGGTGATATATAAATACCCGGAATAGTCATAAAATAAATGCCAACTGCTGCCACAACAACAACCATTAGAATGATTGGTATAGCTAGTAATTTTTTACGCAATATCAAAACCGCCTTAAAGTCGAAAATGGTACGTTTATAGTAGACTACGGCGCATTTTATGTCAAGAAATTAACTTTGCATATCGCGCCAAATTTGTTGCATATCACGTCAAATTAAATTTCAAGTGGTTAGCCACACTCACCACTTGAAATTTCCCAAAACCCATGCACACACCTGGCATTTTCGTACCCATGGCGGAAAATGAGATCGAAATTGTGCTGAGAGGGGGAGTTTAGTGTGGTAGGATAGTCGCGCACTTTGGCGGCGTCTTCTTCGGAAAGGGAACCGGTGTCGATTTTGCCATGCGGTATTTTCAAAATATCCGCGATATATGTTCCGGTAAGCCCTATTTTCAAATACATACCCTTACCATTGCGTATTATGGAAGAAAGCACCTGGCGGCTGCGCAATACATCCACTTGGTGCATAGAAATATCCAAAAGGCGGCGCAAGTTTGCCAGCGAGATATTGCCCCGCCGTAATTGGTGCCTTGTAAATGCAGAGGCATTGGACACGATTAAAAAATCAATTTCATCGTCCAGCCCGCGCCCGGTGGTGTACAGCGGGTCGATACCCAGGTTATCGTATACGCCGCCGTCCCATAAGGTGTAATGGTCGTTTACAAGGCTTGGTGTTTGCGGAATTTTGCCGTACTTGTCTTTTGTCCAGCGGAAACCGCCGGTCTGCAATATGTAAGGGCCGATTAGTACGGGAAATGCTGCCGAAGCGGCAATCATGTGCGAAATAGGTAGGCTGGGGTTTTGTACATATCCAATGGTGCCATCGCCCATATAGTCGCGCCTTATACGAAAGTTATTGCCCGTTTCAAATGTTGTGCAGTTAATTTCCCAGTAGGGGTATGCCGGAAGGTCTTGTATATTGCTGCGTATGTGCCATTTTTCTTCCAGCATTTTTGCCAGCAAGTTTACCCTGTGCCGCCAGTATCTTGGGGAAAAAGGCAGGCGGCGCAATGCAGAGGCTTGTATGTTGTTTTCGATCATTAGTGTGCGTACGGCGGGCTGTATAGTCAAAAGAAATTCTTCTTCCGTGGGCCACTTGTTACCATTTGCGGCAAGAATAACGCCCATTGCCAAGCTTGCCCCGGAAACTGAAGAAATGTTTGCGATTCTTTTGAAAAGCCCGGCTTCCGCAAAATATTGCAATGCGCCTAAATGGAATATCGCCGCCCTAATTCCTCCGCCGGAAAGCGCAAGCCCGATACGTGATTTATGCAGGTTCATGATGCTACTCCATCAAATTGATACTATATCATATGTTTACATGGGCAATTTGGTGGCAAGACTTCATGTATTAAATTATGAGGGTGATACCATGTTAGAAAAAATGAGAACAATTGTTATCCGCGAAAGCAAAATTTTGGCGGTATCCTTGGTGGTTGGGCTGATATTCGCAATTGGTGTAGCGGCGTATACCTATGTATACTCCCATGCTACCCAGCGCAATATAGCAGATAATGTAATCCGCTTTCATGTGCAGGCAAACAGCAATGATGCCGCAGACCAAGCCTTGAAAGCGCGAGTGCGAACCGGAGTATTGGCAGCGTTTGAAGAATTTCTTAAAGCCAACACATGTATAGAAGAAACTCGTGCGGTATTATACAAAAAGCTAGGCGATATACAGCTTTATGCGGAAGACATAGTGCGTTATGCAGGTTTTGATTACGCCGTTACCGCCGATATATCCCGTTTATTTTTCCCTACGCAGTTTTATGGCAATATAGCATTCCCTCCGGGGGAATACGAAGCCGTACAAATTGTAATTGGCGAAGGCGCGGGCGGCAATTGGTGGTGTCTTATGTTTCCTCCGCTGTGCTATGTCGATATGACATCTACGGAAACCGGACGCCGGCAATTGGCCAATACAGTAACGGAAGACGGTTTTCGGTTGCTGATGCACCAGGAAGAGCAAAGCCGCAGTTTGACCGTGCGTTTTAGAATGGTTGAATGGTGGCAAAACCGTGGGCAGCCGTCAACGCCGCCACCAGCGCAGAATATTGCAAGGTATTAGTTTACGGCTTTCAGGCGAACACAGTTCGCCCCATATGCGTAACCTTTAAATAATTAAAGAACCACAACAATCCCGCTAAGATGTGGATGTTGTGGCTCTTTTTCTTTACAAAACAAATCTAAATAACAGTTGCTTTAATGCATTAAAATAAAAACAAATTTAATTTTTGTGCTATACTAGCCAGTAGGAAGTACACGTGTTAGCCGCTTTACCGGTTTTGTCATTCATATATATGCTTGTACAAGGTGGCATTAACTGCCATGGGTTCCCCATATATATGAAGCTTTGACAAAACGGCCAACACGTTCGGAAAGACAGCGGCTGAATTATTAAAAACTACAGATTCAACCAGCACCGCCGCGCGCGATAAACCTTACGGTACAGGCCAAAACATAACAAAAATACAACAAAACATACCTAACCACACAAAAGAAAGGAAAAGACATAAAGTGAAAACAGTATAAAACAACTATA
>Ga0123355_10008147_pt1 | contig 15817 bp, 10 predicted proteins | sample TergutEmb28metaG_3_FD_89872 | JGI IMG/M metagenome (GOLD analysis project Ga0123355, IMG submission 89872) | Embiratermes neotenicus P1 segment gut microbial communities from Petit-Saut dam, French Guiana - Emb289 P1 | ecosystem: Host-associated > Arthropoda: Insects > Digestive system > Gut ...
AACCACGTGACACCCCTCTATCCGCAAAAGTTGGCACTAACTTCGCCTACCGGCGGCGGCCGCTCTGTCGGTATGGTTCGCTCGCGGACTAAAAGCCACGGAGTTTAGTTTTTTAGTTTAGTATATGAATCACAAATTCCCAAACCAATGGATTGGTCGAGGTGGTGCACAGAACTGGCCACCATGGTCACTGGATATGAACCCATTAGATTACCATGTGTGGGGTTACATGAAAACAATGATGTACGCACACAAGGTGAACACGAGAGAGGAACTAATGAAGCGAATTCTCAGCACTGCAAGAAGCATCAACAACACTGCAGTTCTTCGTAAGGTTACAAGTTCTCTGGTCACAGGAGTCGGAAAATGCATCCAAGCAGATGGAGGACACTTCGAACAATTTGCTTGAGTGTTGAACGGTGAATCTGTAACTGTACATTTAACAACATAGCTCAATAAATGCACAATACTCCTCTTTCCATTTTAATTTATTTATTGTACTTTAAAAACTCATAACTCCTGAACCATTGCCAATTGGACCCATGTGTATATGAAGTTTTTGACTCAGAATCAGCTCTGGAATTAAATCCTGAAATAGTGACCTTAACTCCTGTGACACCTGTGTGTGTGTGTGTTTTTTGAACAAAAGTTGTAAGAAAGAACAGAACACACACTTTTTCCATCAGTCTTATGGTTTTTGAGATAAAAGGATTTTTGTATATATTTCTGAACTTGTAATATTCAGCATTAAACTATGGTCTTCAATAAATACACAAAGATTACCAAAATCCTTTATTTTTATAATTAAAAATTTTTCCCATCTTAAATTATAATTTCATATCTTGATATGACCATTATTTTATGAAAATTCAAATTCTCTTTTCAGATAATAAATGAAAAGGACTGAAAGTGCCAGAATTATGTTGTTCTTACATTTCTACCTTATTTATCTTTTACTCTGGCATGTAACCGTAACATCTTATTTGAATTTTCTAATTTTTCCTATGAAAGCTGTGTATTTGAAGTTCATGTGAAATGTTTAACTGTCGTTAAAACAATGTTAGGGTGGCAATCAACAGCTGAGAGTTCAAACTGAGATATTTTTCCTAATTCTGTCTAGTATATTGCTTTTAGTTCATGCAGCATGTCTTCAGGTCTTTTATAGTCCATCTAAATGTAATTTAATGTAATTTGCTTTTAATCTCAATTCCATTTCGACACCACATTACTGGTTTTGTCTTACACTTTTACCCCATCTAAAACTGTCAGAAAAGCTAGGGTACTGTACATTCTTATTCTGTTGTTTTTGGAATGTCATGCGTTTTCTCCAGGCTATGAAGAAACATAGATAAGAAATCAGAAACAGAAACTGAAGATGGACAAACAAGTAGCAAATAAATCAAAGTGAAATGGAAGAATAAGGTTGATTTACAAAGGACTAGGTCACTTTAACATACTGAGAGGATTATATTTGAACACAAATACAGATCTCAGAATGACCTTCAAAACAACACAATTCAGAAACTAATAAATACAACAGTTCAAAATATATGACATAATACCGCAGTGCTATATCGTCTGACATGCTTTGAATGTACCAAATCATACATAGGCCACCAGACAGATCACTGGAAGATAAGTAAGAACGTTACAATGTGTACGTGTACATAATACACATACTATTCCATGCACTACTTCATGCACAGTCTGAACAATCAGTACCGATATGGTAAACAGAAAAGACATAACAGATTAGCCAAAAGTAAATATGAGTGGCAAATAAAATCATGTAGATGTTAACAAGGCAACAGTTTATATCAGCTGCGAGAGGGAAATAACAGTGTTTTGAATAGGATTAGAAATAAATTTATAGCAGGAAGACACTAGCAGTGCCAGCAGACATGAGGTGGCTTAGCATTACAATAAATGCAACTAGCACAGACATTTCAGGGCAACCTCACAGCATGAACTGACACAAAACACATCTTCATTAAGGTATGTCTGTTAGAACAGTTATCAAAGTGGAGTGAAAGTAGCAAAATATAAAAACAAGCTGTGAAACAGAACTGGGAATAATATGGAAATTCAGTAAAGCAATATCACTTATATAAATAGCATTAGTACTAACAAAGAAACAAATTCTGGGAAGAACTCATTAATCCTACTTCTCTACTTGAAGATGCACAAATTTCTTCCTGTTATGAATACTGTTATAAAATTAATTTGTGTAGACACATGACACTGATATTCATAGTTACCCTTTTCACACTGGAAATGGTAAAGAAAATATTTACTACAAGCATACCCAGCACAGGTGCTTCCTAGCTCAGGTTTCTCCTAAGCAGAACTTATACAGTCTACTTCACACTTCAAAACTTTGTGCATCCACACACGTTTTACATATTGAAGCAAATTAAAAATTTCAGCCTTGGGGTGGGTTCCAGCAGCATAATGTCCATATCAAATTTCATAATGTTTGGTTAGCTGGTCCAGAAGATTAAATAGGACACACACAGAGCATGGTGATCTCATAAGACTACATTTTCCCTTCAAAGGAGGAGATGTTGGCTAAACATGGGAGATATACCATACAAATAACTGTAGAAAAAACTGATATACAATAAGGAAGGGAATCAATGGATGTCACATAATTAGGCGATTTAACCCACACAAGTTATTCACAAATCTCTTCAGATACCTGCAAAACATAATGAATAACATAAAAGACATAAGATTTTAAATTATATACATTTTAGTATATATTGTATTTTACAGATAATGCTTTAATCTGAAACATAGTTCAGTGAATTCTAATAGCTTCATTTTGACGATTACGGTAACCTTGAGGATGAGCCAAAGCATGTCACGTCTGTAGTCACATGTAATTGCATTTAAATTTGTCTTATGGTAATACGAAAATTAAAATATGACTTCTACAACAAAATGGATTCTATGAGTACACTTCAGTTTTGGTATGGATGGTCAAAATGCAAAATTCAAGTCGCTCTTCTCAGTTGTCATTTGCGTGTACATTTCTTGCTTGTAGTACAGAATAATGTTAAAATATGATTTCCAGTGATGAGGTAATGTCCCTGTAAATTCTGGAAACTTTATCATTGCAGAATAGTAAACCCATCATGAAAATTCATCCTGTTCATACTGGTGAATGTGTACTCAGCCCAAAAGTATTTGCATAGCACTAATTTTGTTTTAGATTTTAAAACTCAAAAGAAACACGAATTTATACAAGTGAATATGTTTTCATTAGACATTCTGTGGCACCTCTCTCCAGTAATTATTCAGACCCTCCCAATTACATTTCTTATTGATGCTCCATGACAATTAATAACTCTCATACATTACTTGCATTGCAGAGGTAAGACCATAGGTGCCTCCAACATCTACGTGCAGAACTGGGGCTTGAATCACTTTCAAATGCACATAGTGCTAACATTGAAGATGCATGGGTAAATGTAACTAACTACTATTCAAATTAAGAAAAATAGGTAATTGAGGTATGATATAAGAGTTCATCAATGCTAGTGTGCTGTCACAGCTTTGGCATCTGACCAAAGTTTAAGCTGAACTGTACTTCTGAAGATGCATAAATGACTCTTAAAAGAACATACGGTTGCCACACATTTACCCAATGTGCTTTCAAATATTCACAACAATGCATGTTCTAGACTACAACTTTTGTTACCTTCCAGATTACTTTAATTGGTTCACATATTGTAAAACAAACTGCAGAAAGAAGTTTCACAAACCATTTAGTTAACACATTCAAGCCACCAACAATCAGTAAAGATTTCTTGTCCATAAAGGACATGTTTCTTTTAAAACAACGCACCTAATGCTTGGATAACCATATGTGGTTTTGGGGTGCTGCTGCATTGGTATATCGCTGCTCACTATGGGTCAGTCCTTGGAATTCAAATCCAGTAACATGAATGCTAGACTGTGAACATCAAATACTGAATGCCACTGTGCCAATAACAAGACCAGGAATAAACTGTTAAGGTGAGCATTACTTATAAATTATCTTCTGCACTCTACCAATGTCTGCTCAGGTACTGTACCTTGCACAAGGACATGAGAAGTAGCGAGTTGCTCGGTCCACATGACTTAACGTGTTTCAAATCTGAAGAGACAAGCTTCCATGATTCATACCCATAAAATGGTATTCTTTTTCTCACAACTTGTAACAGTGTGTGTTTGTGGACAAACACAGCTATCCATAGGTTCCAAAAAGCTTCACCCCCCACCCCCAACTTCCTCCATAAACAGGCCATAACATCTTGAAATAAATCCACTCTGCACCTACCCACAAAGTAGCCATGTAACTGTAGATAACACCCTTTTATCCACAATTTATTACAAGAAAAGCAACACTTCAGAAGAAAAGAGTTTCCTTTCATAAACATGAATTTCAGAACAGGCGTCATTTTGTTTTCTATGTTGTTAGTATTTACCACCGTGCTAAACTTCACAAGCTACAAAAGTTGAGAACAAAGACAATGCTCCCAGACCCAAATATTTTATTATAACAATCAAGAAGAATCAAATTCAGCACAGTTACCTTCATAGATACATGCTTTGTGACAATTATTGATTGGAACTTAAATCTAGTTTTACTTTATTGTTAGTGAATGCCTTACTTGTTTTAAAACAGAGATTACCAGCAGGAAGAGTCTCTGCTTTAAAGCCCAAGATCTAACAATAAGGGTCAACTTTTCTTGCATGAGCATCAAACTGTATATGACACAACTGAAAAAAGTCACAATGTCTGAATTAAAGAGGTACATGCAATCAAATAATCATCACTTTGTCACTGAATCCAAACAGCACATTTCTCCACACAGATGGACAAACTTACATACTTGTATTTTGCCACCATATGAGATTTATCCTGCTGGTGGGGTATACCATGGCCCTCCATTTCACTTTGATTTCTTCAAGAAAAAAGAAGGCAGGACCATGGCTATATAGGATCAGACATTATGCTAGCGCACTCTAGCAATTCTACACAATCGATATCACTGAATACATTTCAAATATACTTCGGTATTTTAAATTTAAACTGAACACTACCTGCCTTGCTCAACTTGTAACAAAACTGAGTGGTGTTCTGTATGAATCAGAGTACACATACTGATGCAATGATAAAATAATACATGACAGGATTTCATTTCAATGTTTATATTTTACACAAATCATGACAACACAAGTGTGTGATAAAAAAAATGGTGGAGTAAAAAAAATGGTTTTGTCATTATATAAGGTATCCCACTTTCAGACTGGACGAAGCCAAAACCATCTTTCTTCCAATTCCATTTTTTTGGGGCAAGACCTAATCATGACTGATGTAATGACAAGTCTTTCCCTTGAGATGAAAATTTCCTGTTCTTAGCAGCTCACCAGTTGTCAATATAGTGAATATATGCATCACACATAATTTAACCGATATCTCTCACTGTATGCATGAGCTAGGTGGTCTCTGCTCATCACTGTGTCTGGAACTGTTGCATGGTGTAAGCCATCATGCCTGCACCCTGCTGTTGCATTGCGGCACCCTGTGCTGCTGCAGCCATTTGCTGTGCTGTGCCTGGAACTTGTGCTTGTGCTGGCATGCCCTGCCAGGTGGGCACCTGCATTCCCATCCTGCCCATGTAGCCCTGTTGATAGCCAAACTGTCCATATGGGTAGCTCTGCATACCTTGCAGGTACTGGCCCTGCATCTGTGCGGCAGCTGCTGTCGCTGCAGTTGCTTGGTAGCTCTGGGGATACCAATATCCCATTTGTTGACCATATGCATATGGGTACTGGGTTCCAGCTGGAGCCTGCCCTGTATTTTGAGCATGGTTGGGATCACCAGTCTCCTTACCCCAGAAGCACTTCACTGGTTGCCCATTGATCTCTGTATTATGGATTGCTTCAATAGCATGGGTGGCTGCCTCCTTTGTCGAGAATCTGATGAATGCATAGCCCTTGTCTTTGAATACACGAATGTCTTGGATAGTGCCAAAAGGTGAAAATGTTTTCTGCATTAATTCTTCAGTAATTCCATTTATAAATCCACCACAATAAACAGTACAATTTGTAGGACTTGACTGATTATATACTTCATCAAATGTTGGAGCTTTTGCATTTCCATGGCGGGGTCTCTCACTCCTTGGGGGTGGTGGTTTCCTTGTAGACCAATTTGTTCGAATGCTTCGACTACCCAGCCACTGACCATTCATTGCAGTTATGGCACTCTCTGCCTCTGCCTTCTTGACAAAAGACACGAAAGCATAACCTTTTGATTTTAATGTCTGTGGGTCTCTTACTATTCTGCAGTTAGAAATTTCTCCAAAAGGAGCAAAGGCTTCCCTAAGCGTCTGCGTCTCGATTTCTGGGCTCAGGTCGCCAACGAATATATGGTAGTGGTTACTAGTGTCTTGTTTAGGTTGATTACCTGGTGAAGTAGCCCAGTTTACCTTCATTTCTTTATCAAGAAATAATCTCTTGTTCATCGCAGCCAATGCAGTAGCGGCCCCTTGATGGTTCGTGAACTCCAAGAAGGCGTAAGGATCATTTCCGGGCTCACGGATGATTTTGCAGCCTTTGACGGGCCCAATCTGCGAGAACAAGGCACACAGAAGATCTTCGGATACCGAAGCATCCAAATTCCCTACATACAAGGTCCTCGGATGGCTTTCCTCGCTCATTATCTGTCTTGACATAACACTCTCTTCCACTTGGTAAGTATTTTGTTGTAAGTACTTCGTTGATTAGTAACCCTCCGAATCCACATATGCTTCTACAAATGCTTCACGCATTCCGTTGTTCTTTTGTCAGTCCAAAGATACCGTTCAGAAATCCTTATCGTAACTGACCATAGAGTGCTCTGAAGTCGTCCTTAACATTGGCAATCGATATATGTGTAGTTCATGTAACGAACCTCACTGATTCACTGCAAAAATTTGAATTTATTATCTACTTTCATTTTTAAAAGCCGAAGTTTTGGTAGTTGAGAAATAAATATCAATACATAGAGTAAACTGGTTTTTGTCACAAGTATTAATAGCAACAGTAAAATATAAAAGATATATGTTTGTCTCAGTTATGTTTCACTACTGCTGAACAGAATTTGTCGTTGTTTAAACATAAATAATGTAATAACACACTTTGAGAAAGTAACAGCAGCTTCGTCAGTCCGATTTTTATGAAACAGGAAGTTTATTACAAGATTCGCAAGTGGACACTCGTATCCAGAGCCAAGTTGAAATGATGTATCAATAAAAGGAAAAGCTGCAGGTAAAAGTTTCGATCACGCATGTATGTGGCAACAATAGAATGAAATATAATTCATTTAATTTGATAGATCCTTCACAGGCCTCCACCAAAGATGCGTAACATGTCACAAAATACATACAATATTTCTATCGAGAAGAATATATATGAAAAATAACTGTTTTGGTGTTCCGGTGCCCTTCTCAAATGCGACATTAAGAAAATAATAAATGTGTGTTTACAATTTTACGGCAAAACGACAGTTTTCTCGCCACAATTACAATTGTATGTCGCATGTTTTAAGACATCTCGGAATCTTTACTTGAGGTAAGTCCGTGTGCATCGTATTTAGTACTATTGCATATATTATACATACCTGAACGTTATATACTTATATATTACCCAACAAATGTACATATTTAATTATGTTCAATCAATATTATTATTATTATTATTATTATTCACGACATTTTTCGGTCACAATCAAGATACGCATATTTATAATTTTATTCCAGGATAAAAAGAGTGAGGCATGAAGCTAACCGCTCACTCCCACCTAGCGCGGAAGAAATGAATCAGAGCAGCTGTACGACCCCTGCACGAATTGGCTATGTGGTGGGCGCAGGATCGACTTGACTTTTACAAGTATATCTGTCGGTAGCACATATTAATACGTCGATTAGCCTGGCCCCTTCGCAAGGTCGCAAAATCGTGAAGAATTTTAAACTTTCGGAAACTGTTTACCAAATTTATACGACGTAATAGTCCGAGAGACTTCAGAAATTTCTCTCCCAGAACGTCAACACTACCCTTTGAAACCGAACGCAAAAAATATGGTACACGAACGAGACCTCAGAAATACAAATCGAGTTCAGACAAACTCCAACCACTGTGATACAGTCCATGGTCCGTTACGTGCTAGCAGTCCGTGATCGGTCTCTCATGCCTGTGTCCAGCTAACGAATGTCGCGTCCTCGACACCATGGTCGCACTCGGTGCAAGGAGCAGTTTTGACCATGGATCAGAGTAAGTTGATGTAGGCAGCACTGACTAGAGAGAAATAGCCGTGGTAGAAAATAGCTCACATGTTGGCTGTGATGTGATACCCGTGCCTGTGGTTTGGATTGTGATTGAGGTTTTCAAAGGAGCCTCTGCGGTAGTGTTGGCGTGGACTTTTTAAACATGAGAAGCTAATATTACATTGTATGTGTACTTTTAGGCTGACAAGATGTGATTTGTCTTTAGCCGGCATGGAGTCTCTGCAAGAGAGACAAGAAAATGAAATGCAGGCACTTAAGGTTAGAATTTAAATATTGGAGGGTACAAATTTTTTCTTCTTTTTGCTACCATATTAATTATTTTATTAAAAAAATACGTTTATTTTCTGTGAGTTACTTCTGTCAAAAGTATGACCGTACAGCATTTCACACTAGGCTGCTGAGGTACCAGATTTTGAAATTAAAGCATGTTTGTATTAGTCGTTAACTTTATTGGATGTTCCTGAAAAGCCGGGTACGGTGATTGAAATATTGACCTCAGTACATCTATGTGAGCCATGCTTGTATTATGTAAAGACATCTGTGCAGGCTTAATAAAATTGCCGTTTTTTGGTATATGACAGTGTAATCTGGCATAAATGTACCGACCTTTTGAAGAAACTTAAATTTTTGCTGTACAACTTTGTGTTGTATTTCAGACTACTAATGTTTGTAGACACAGGTGCTGGAACCTCAGGTCTCATGCAGTGACTTAATTTTTGTATGATCCTTTCAGAACAGAAGAGTTTTGTACATAGACAAGCCCTCAAATGGGTATGCAGTAAAACTGTAGAAGTTGAGGGATAAATACAAACACAGCAGGTCACTAGCTGATCATGAGACCTCTGTGCTACAGAACATTTGTGCATAATATAACATATGGATACCATTAAGATTTACAACTTTCATTTCTAACATTTGCTGCTATATGGTATATTGGAAAAATGCAATGAAAGAATATATGGAAGCACAAATAGGAGATATCTGGCATGTAGATGGTAGGAAAACAGGCCTGGTTTTCTGGACTAGTGTTGATGTTATTGGTAATGGGAGGAGTTCAGTTAGATTTGGGCCTACCAATGGAGCAGGAGAAAACTGATCAAATTTGAACTAATGCGAGAAGTCAGGACTGGTAAAGCAAAGTGATAGAAGCACAATAACTACAGGAATCCCACAAGCAAGAGATTGTAGAAATGAGGAATGGTACTATGCAGCAAGGAGTGAAATTCAAGGAACTAAGTGAGGAAATAAATGGAGTCATCCCAAGTTGAACTAAGAGCGAGCAGTGGCAAGAAAAGTAATAAGTGAATTGGCTGCAAGGATGGCACAAAAAGAGCCATATTTTTTTTTATTTTCAGGCTGGCAAAGAGGGTAAATGAGGGTTACTTTATAATGTTTGAAGGAGACGATAAGATTGGACATTCTGGACAGAAACATTGAAGGAGACGATAAGATTGGACATTCTGGACAGAAACATTGACTATTTAGATAAACTGGGAAGAAGAAGAGGGAAGCAGGCCATACAGGTGGAAGTTACCTTATTTTTGCTGTTAAGTTGGAAGCATTGAGAAATACTCAGAATTAAGCAGGCTTGGAGATCAGAGCTGATGATAATGAACAGAAAGGGGGTTAGGAATGAACTGATACCTTTCTTTAAAGAATGTGAAGGTTAGGGTACCTAGGGTCTTTGGAAGAAGGACAAGCTGGTGATGAATGGAAAAATTTATGAGCTGGAATGCCTGTGAGAAAATGTTCAGTTAGAAGAGAGTTGTAGGGGCTTGGACACAACTGTTGAGAAGAAGTTGAAGGGTTTGGAGGATACTGGTCACCAAAAAGCAACTTAGGAACTTTGACCAAGGGACAAAGAGGAGAGATGAAGTTATATTATATGTGTAAAACAGAGCACAGTAGCTGTGACATCAGTGGTACAGCAGTATGGATGAAGTTTCCTGGACATAACCTTACACACAGGATAAGGGGTAGCAGTTAGTGTGAAAGTGATGCAGTGGCCCAGTATTAGCCTTTATTGTCCCATAAGACCATATGGTGGTCAATAAAAGATGTGTCCTGGTAATTGTTTTAGCATGCCATGTGCTGGTGTCTGCATATTTACTTGGTTGCAGTTTATTGTCTGCATTACTTACTAACTTACTTACTTACTTCATGGAGCATAGTCCTTTTTGAGAAGCAAACCAGTTCTCAGCTAGTCAAGAATTCCCCACATTTTATGGAACTTGAAGGTTCATTGCCACCTTCACTAGTGCCTGCCACCTGGCCCTTTCCTGAGCCAGATTGATCCAGTCCATGCCCCACATCCCACTTCTTGAAGATCCATATTAATAGTGTCCTCACATCTATGCCTGGGTCTTCCAAGTGGTCTCTTTCCCTCGGGTCTTCCCACCAAAACCCTGTATACACCTCTCCTCTCCCCCATACATGCTACATGCCCCCACCCATCTCATTCTCGATTTGATCATGCAAACAATATTGGGTGAGGAGTACTGATCATTAAACTCCTCATTATGTATTTTTCTCCATTCCTTTGTTACCTTGTCCCTCTTAGGCCCAAATATTCTCCTCAGCACTCTATTCTCAAATATCCTCAGCCTATGTTTCTCCATCAATGTGAACAACCAAGTTTCACAGCCATATGAAACAACAGTCAAAATTATAGTTCTGTTGATCGTAATCTTTAAATTTTTGTATAGAAAACTGGAAGACGAAAGATTCTACGCTGAATGATAGCAAGAATTCCCCGACTTCAATCTCCTCTTAATTTCTTCCTGAATAGAATTTTGAACTGTTAAGGTTGATCCCATATTTTTGGACTTTTCCACCCTTGTAAAGGAGCTGTTACATTAAGCCGGAAAAACCCAGGCTCTCACAATATACAGGTGGCACTTAAATTTGCCATTGAAATGCTAATGAAGAGGAAATGTGCCCATACTAAAGATTTGTGGAGTTAAGGAAATTTTTTTTACTAGGTTGGGTGTAAATGGGAGAATACAATTAGAAATGTAGTATTAGGAGCGGAGGGTAGGGATAGAATTATTATGATAAGAGTAAACAAGAGTAGGCTGTCATTGGCGTTAGAGATGTAATGGTGCATACTGCAAAAACTGGTGTTAGTGGTGCAGTTCTTATTGTGTTCATTTACAAAATAAAATAAAAAAAACATTGTACAGACTACTTATTACTAATTTTGCGTGACCTTATAAAGGTACAGTTAGTATGTCTGAATTTTAGAGATGTAAGGACTGCATTGCACAAAACTGGTGTTAGCAGGTGGAGTCCTTTGTATAACTAGAAGCAACTAGTAAATATTCTATTGCGTTCTTTCTTTTTTTATGTAATGGAAAAATAGTGTATGACAAGTCACTAGTGATTTTGTGTAGCTTTATAATCTCTAAATTTCCTTTGAGTTATCACAGTGCTGACAAAACAAGTTGAGTGCAGATGTATTTTTACAGTCTATCTTCACTCGTGAACTACAAGATGTTCGGAAACATGATACACAGGATGTGTGGCATCCTCTTGAAATTGTGATCACTCTGACACCACAGCAAGGAAGCAGTGGCTTGCAAGAGGTGCATGCTCATATTGATCTTCATGTGACATGCTCAGAGCAGTACCCAGAACAGTAAGTAGAAGTATTAACTGGATCATGTTTTGTGTGACAGTTTTCTTTGTGTCTGAATTAAGTGGTACTTGTAATTTCTTCCTGACATATGAATGGTTTTCAAATGATAAAGTCAAAGATCATCATCGTCATCATCAACAACAACAACACCGCCACCCCCCCCCCACACTCGCCACTGCCGCCACCACCACCACCACCACCCCCCCCCCCCCCCCCCCCCCCCCCCACACTCGCCACTGCCGCCACCACCACCACCACCACCACCACCACCATTTATTTCATATACCAGCAATCCCCAGAGGGTACAATCACCTCACCATGGGATATGGAATTAGTCAAATATTTATGTACAAGCACAGCCAAGTGCTTTTGTCAGTATACCTCAATATCGTATACTAGTATAATAAGAATATTAAAATAAACATAAAAACAATTGAACAATGAAAATAATGATTAAGCAGGCAGAAGTATAAAATTTCTATGACAGATACAATGTAGGATATGTTAAAAATCTTCATAATGTGATTTATTTTTTGTTGTAGTTAAAGTATTCGCCCAATGTATAAAAGGTATTACAGTAAAGAAAGTTCTTAATGAATCATTTGAATTTTTATATATCCTGAAGTTTAAATTTTGTATAGGATGGTAAACTATTAGAGGCTTTTAAACCATGTAATAAGTGCTTTTGTGATAAATTGCTAAGTTTGATGTGGGATAATAGAAATCAGAACCGTATCTAGTATTTCTACCATGTAAGTCTAAGTTTTGTGTATATCAATCCTAATTATTACAAACAAACTGTAATATTAAAAAAATATGTTGAGATAGAAGAGTTAAAATTTTGAGGTTACTAAATAATTTCCTGCACATCTCCTATGCTGTGGGGCAAAACACCCCAAAAAATTATGCCATAAGACATAATCAAGTGGAAATAAGAAACATATACCATAACTAATACTTGTGACATGATCAGTTTTACAGTTTTTAAGGCTTAACATGCAGCATTGAGTTTCAATAGAAGTGAATGTATGTGAGATTTCCATTGTAATGTACTGTACATTATTGTTCAAAGAAATTTGATGTCTAACTTTATATATATGGATTTATTATTATATTCAAATTTCATATCTAAAATAAATGAATTTTTTGTTGTGAAATGTAAGAAGTTAGTTTTATCATAATTTAACTGTAATAAGTTTGCAGAGTACCATTTATTTAAATGTGAAAATATCTCTCTGCTGTTACTCAGAAAATTTGTGCTATTAGTATCAGTTATGACAACACTAGTATCACCTGCAAAGAAAACAGGGAAGGAATACCTTCCTAGTATTAATGGTAGATCATTGATATAGTTAAGAAACAACGAAGGCCCTAGAGTTGAACCTTGTGGATCCCCATAAGAAACTCTTCTCTGTTGTGTAGATGTTATGTTTATTCAGTTTTTTACATTTATTTGTACTTTCTTATATCTGTCCTCCAAGTATGTTTTAATTAGACCTAACAATTTACCTCTTGTGCCATAGAATTTAAATTTGGATAATAAAATTCCGTGATCTACACAATACAAGGCCTTTTTTAGGTTGCAAAATAAGCCTCCTACAATTATTCTTTTATTTAAGGCATCATAGATTTCGTTTAATAGATTAAATGCAGTCTTTTCTGTCGAGGTTTTTAACCTATAACCATACTGGTGTTTTGATAGAATATTACTCTCTCTGCAGTGTTGGTACACTCTAGTGTGTATTACTCTTTCATAATTTTAGAAAATGAGGGTAAGTGTGATATTGGTCTATAAATAGACATGAAATATTTGTTCCCTTTCTCAAAAATGCATTTGATAATGGAGAATTTTAGTCTTGATGGGAAAATTCCTGAGGGTTAGGACCAGTTACATATATGTGCCAAGGGTGAGCTTATTGTTTTTGCACATGCCTTTAATATCTTGGTGGGAATCTCATTGTATCCGAAAGCATTGTAACACTTTAAGAATTTTGTAACTTTTTCATTTTCTATATGAGATTTAAATTTCATGTCAGTGCTTGCTATAGGATTTGTAAAACTATCAAATAATTAATCCATAAGATGATGAGTATCAATATATGATTTATTGTGCACTTCATTAGATATTTATCAGAAATAGATGAGAAATATTCATTAAAGGAATTAGATATAAGTTGCTGATCACTAATTACATTACCATTTGTATTTAAGATATGAATTTCATCTTGAATTGATTTCTTCCAAGTCACAGATTTAATGGTATTCAGTGTTGTTTTACTTGATTCATTGAATTAGTGATTTGTGTATTTAAGTAAGATCTTTTAGTACCTTTATGCTTTTTTTTTTAAGTTTTGCAAATAAATTTGTATCAGTCATTTAATATTTGGTTCTTGTAGTGTTTGTTATGTAGATGATAATCTTCTTTAAGACAATATTTTAATTGAAGGTGTTATCTAAACTAATGTTCTGTTATTGATCCCTTTTTTCCTGTTATCGGAAATGTACTATAAAAAGTCTTAGAAACTGATTTAAAAAATAGTGAAATATTTTATTTACATCATTGTCCTCAAAAATGACTTCCTATAATTCAAAACTGAATTTAAAATTAAAGTTCATTACTGAAGTTGGTTTTATTTTCCTTATGACATGCTAGTTAGAAGTAGACTGCGAATTATTTATGTTGTAGATTGTTATCAGTTGGGCATCATGGCCTGAGATGCCATCATAATATGGGGATGTGAAAGTGTTATCTATTCTAGGGTAATCAATACAGATATTGTCAGTAATAGAAGCTGTTGTGTGTGGCGTTCTTGTTGGAAAATCAACTGTATCTGTTGGGTTAGAAGAATTTAGTAGTAAGTTTAGGGGATATTTTCTATTACTACTGATAAGATAATTTACATTGATATTTCTGAAAACTGTAATTTCAGTCTTAGGATTAATTAAGAACTTTAAGATATTGTCTAATATCACAAGCAACTTAGAAAAATCTCCTGTCTATAAATGGTTAATATGTGTATGGTAGTATTGTCCAAATGGACTTTCAAGACGCATGCTTTCATATCATAGTCTGAACAGTTGTTTTTAATATCAACTTGAGTAGAAGTAATATTTTCACAAACATAGATATAAGCTCCTTCCTTTATGGGTTTCATTCTACAGTAACTGGCTCCCAACATGTAATTATCTATGCCTATACTTAATAACTGTGCATGATTGAGATGATGCTCAGTAATGCACAGAACATATGATAAGTCAAGATATAAGGTACTGTATAATTCATCAGTTTTGTACCTCAAACCGCATATATTTTGATGGAAGATGATCAGGGAATTGTGTAATTTATGAGTCTTTGAGTTGTTCAGATTGGAATTAACCTTCATATTCGTAGATTTGAGCTTTGTCTTATATATGTCAGCATTTGTATCTGTGTTGTCTGTAAGTTTCATAGTTACAGTTCCAATTAAAAAATCTTCACTTCTGTTATTGGGTGCCTTCCTTTTCCTATTTGATGTTCTGGTTACTGTATTATTCCTACTGTTATCTGTATTGTCTGATATTACTTAACTTAAAATATTATTGGCATCAACTTGTTCAATTATTCAAGTCATAGGAATGGTTGTCCTTCATTAACTATGAAAGTTTCTTCCATGATTCCTTCTAATTGTTACAAATATATTCCTTTATCATATTATTAAGAAATATTTTCTGTCATGTGCTGTTTCAAGAATGGTAGTTTGAGTATTTTGCTTCATATATATACAGGGTGTCCCAGGAGGAATGTGCGAGACTTCGGGAGAGTGTTCCTTATGTTAAACTATACCGATATAACCCAAAACACCTATATCCAAAGTTGAACGGTTAC
>Ga0123355_10008148_pt1 | contig 15817 bp, 7 predicted proteins | sample TergutEmb28metaG_3_FD_89872 | JGI IMG/M metagenome (GOLD analysis project Ga0123355, IMG submission 89872) | Embiratermes neotenicus P1 segment gut microbial communities from Petit-Saut dam, French Guiana - Emb289 P1 | ecosystem: Host-associated > Arthropoda: Insects > Digestive system > Gut ...
CCAGGTTCAGAAAACAGAGATTAACGGCCGTGGGGATCCGTTGCGCTAACCACGTGACACCCCTCTATCCGCAAAAAAGTAGGCACTAACTTCGCCTACCGGCGGCGGCCGCTCTGTCGGTATAGTTCGCTCGCGGACTAAAGCCATGGAGTTTAGTTTTAGTTTAGTCATTGTGTGCTGTTTTATTTGTTACCTGCAATAAATTGCCCAGATTGGTGATAATAACTTGCCACAATTTCAAACAAAAAAAAAAACAGGAACTTTGGCCTCAAAACTTTGTTTATTGGCAGACTGGTAAATTATAGATCTAATTGGTATATTGATGTGCTTACTGAGGTATAACTTGAAATGATATGATTAACAACAAAATCCTAGTGTTAACTCTAGTCTTTGTGAAGCAGACAATACATGGTATAGGTGCAAGCAAAGGTGCAGGACACTTCCCAAAGGAACAGTATATGTGCGTAACATAGTATAAAATACATTACCATTACACTAGTTTTGCCATGCCATACTGTAGTTAACGTAGGTTAGACAACAATTAAAAAAAAACTGATAAAGGTGTTGTGATTTATAAAATTACTTCCACATCTAGCAACCTTTTTCACCATATGACCCCCTCCCCAGTTTTGTTTATCAAACTGTGGTTTCTCAGTACTCATTCCAGTTTGCCTTCAGCTTGAGCATGTTAAACTGACAACATATAGACAAATCCTCTCATTACAGGGGACATCCAAGATGACAAATCTGAATATGTCAAGACTGGTAAAAAGTCCCATCATGAGAGTGTAAAGGGGCTTGACATACTGCATCCACAAATGGAATTGTAGTTTATGTTGTAAACTTAAAAACAATGGCAGACCCCTCCTAATGGAATAATTTTAACACGAATTTAATCCGTAAAATTCATCATTGTAAACATTTCTACATTTTACAGGATGGGAAAGAAATGTAAAAAATAATGCCTTTACATTAAGAAATACATGTGCAATTTTGTTTTGCATAAAGCTCATTAAAAGCTATCAAAATAATACCATATATTTTATAAATAAGACTTGAATAAAATTTTCGATTAAATTTTTGTCTTCCTTGTAGGTTAAGAAATTATCAGTTTTAATTTATGAAAGACAGCACTGTACCCAGCACTGCAAAAGATAAATGATTGTAGTTATGATCTGTTAACAACCAAGACAACTGCGTTAATAATAAAATAAAGTATTTATCTGCAGCTTGGTTGTGTCATCCTCAACTGTGCTGGGTTTGAGACAGGTGGTCATTGCCGAATGATGGGTACAGCAGTGGAGCTGCTTCTCTCCGAGGCATCACTTGATACTGGGAAGGCATGAATAAAATAGGCTGACTTTGTTAATACATGGGAATTATTTCTCTTATTGACACAAACAAGAAGATCAGATATTTCAGTAGACTGAAACATATCAGACCTCTGCTTAGATACATCAACTGTTGTGGTCATCGCCATCACACATGTTGCAGCCAATGAAGCTTCGTTGTTGGATGCATCATTGGAACTTGGCCAAATTTCTCATATCCGCAGGCTCATTGGCACTATGCGCTTGTATGCAACTTTATCTGCTGTCAACATATTCTTGTGCATATCTGCATCTGCACAAGGCTCTAGCTGTATAATCTTAGATACTGACAGCGTTGTTAAAAACAAATTAAAAATATACTCCCCATGCTCCTCCTTGTTTCCAAGATATGTGGCCAGTAAATGTGTGTATGTTTATGTTCCTGCTTTATGGTTAAAGTTGGAACTATAATAATGTTGTCCAATCCATTTATATTTATATAGGTATATTTATTTGTTTCTTCTTTTATACTGTCTGTGATGGAGATTATGTTCACGCAGTGAATCATATTTACAGTAAAATGTTGCTTCTTGAAGGCAGGAGGTGGGGTACTATGAAGCACAGCATAGTGTGTGATGGAGATAAATGAACAGCTTTCTTGTTCCTGCATTCCATTAAGTCTTTGAACCTTAATCCACAAACTATATGGCAATGAACAGTAAAATGTATTACAGCTAAACTTAAAAATTAAATGCTATTTACGCAGGCTTAGTATTAGTTACAATTGACAAACATATGGAGGGGCACTTCATATTGCCCTATATTACTTCACATGCCAACCAGACTAATGCATGGTGTAGATAATAAAATAATTGGATATTGCACATAACCCTCTTAACATCCACAAACAAAAAGCATCTGAAAACCCAGATAAGCTTCACAATGATTACAATTAAAGTAGGCCCTGGCTATTTAGTTGAAAGTGAACTGAAACATGTGATATGTTGTGTGCTTTAGGACTGCTTTGTTGAGTGAGCTTTGGTAAATGGTGAAGTGTCATGGACTTGTTATATGTCTGTCACATGTTGGCCTACTTAATCTCTTTCAAATGTTGTTGTAAATTAAATATCCACCATGTAGAATTTTTCCCCCATGGCACAACAGCCCCTAGTGGGCCAGTGCTTCCACGCTATCAAGGGTTCATTATCACACTCAGACACAACACTCAGTAGGACTACTCTAAATGAGTGATTGACACAACACTGATAACTCTACCTGACAACACACATCACTAATTAGAGACACACATCCATGCCCCTAGCAGGATTTGAACCCACAATTCTAGCAAGTGAGCGGCCGCTGGGACCAGGAACCATGTTGGATACAAGCTGGAAATATAGGGTAGCAAATGATAGGAGAAAATGGATACATTTCATTATCACAATTTACAATCTATGCATAAACCACAAGTTGAATCTTCCTTATATAAGGAAGAGTGATATGGCTGCACATGTGGTTTGAATGGGGCGTGTGAAAAATGCATAGGGAATTTTAGTTGGGAAAGTAAAAGAAGATCACGTGTTGTAGCAACCTTTTTTGTGCCATGATGTTATAGCGTAATATATGTGTAGACCTGTAATTTTGTAATTGAAAACGTTTGAATAACTTGATAATTTTCTAAGAAAAGTGGCAGCCACTGCCAAAGAGATAAGCAGCTAATGGTCGTCTAAAAACTGAAATTTAAACAAAACTCCATGTTTCCATATTTTCAAAGAGTACAGACTTCCAGTACTAAACTACAAATAACTTCAATCTAAAGACTTGTGTCTTTGTTGTATTTATAAATTTTTACTCACAAGCAAACATTTTTTTTAAATTTGAGTTTGCAGTTTACTTAGCAATGCTGTCAGTAATTCAGACTTGTTGAGAGATTGCATGAGAGTAATGAATGGGGTCTTGACAGTAGGTAGTCACAGCGTCATTTAGGGTAAAGTCTCATATCTATTCTGAGGGACTAAGGAAAACCGTGAGAAGCCAAGATCGAAATTCAAACTGGGATTCTCCTGAATGCACCATATTTGACTCAAATCGTATTTGCTTAGTGATGGCAGTTTCAATAAGTTGTTACAGCAAGCCATCAGCAAAAGGTGCCAAGTTCTGTTAAAAGTTTGTGGTAAGAAGCCTGTTGTTATTTTGGGCACCCTGTGTTGTGGTATGGGTGCTGTAGCATGCTTCATATACTGCCAATATTTTGACTTTCAGTCACACGTTATTCAGTGCTGCTAAATTAGTTAATCTTGGTGGCAGTAAGATTGTGTTTTAAGAAATTCTGTGCTGTGATTTTCAAGAAACATTACCATCACCACATTCTTTTTTTAAATGGAATTTTGATGTGAATAAACCTAAAAGTATTTTCTATCAGTCACCAATGTGTGTGTGGATTATACATTTTATGCAAGATAGTTGACACAAGAATCCCAGTGTCTCTGTGTATCTTGATATAAAATTCTATTATGTCTGGCTTTTGCATTATATATGAAGGCATGTGGCTGCCATCTCTATGGGTTGCTGGTCTACCTTATGTTTTTTATACAGTAAAAGAGATCAGAGTAAAGATAACACACTTGTCTGTTAACAAGTTCTTCTTTATTACAAAAGATGCCCTTGCAAGAATATACACATAGTCTTATAAAATAAATTTAATCCAGCAACAGACCATTATGTAAAAAACATGTATTACAAAAGTAAGCCATATCCAAAACAGCATTGCATTTTATACAGCTTGAACATCTTGCACACAGATTTAATAGCATATTCTGCTAGAGCAGCAGATGCTAATTTCTGATAATTTCTAAATATCTATAGATGTCCTTGAAATATCTACAGTATGAAAGGTTTCCATTGGTAGTTAATGTATCCCTTTTACATCTAAGTGATAAGACGAATGGAAGTCTGAGAAAGGGATGGACAGGAAAAGAAGGAAGGAAGAACAAAATGAAGGGTGAAGAACTAGGCAAGAGGAAGATGAGAAAGAAGAATGAATACAGCAAGAGAAATGCTTGGGAAGAGAGAAGTGTGGATAAAATTAGTAATGATGGAAGCCTCCCCTGAATCCCCCATCGTAGAATCCTCCGTGCAAGCCAACGGCGTGCTTGGCAGCATTGGCCTGAGCGGTCTGTGCAGCTGAGGCGGCGCGCTGTGCTGCATTCTGAGTGGCGTCCAAGTCTGCGCGTGCGTCAGCCAGTTGGTCCGACACCAGGGCCAGGCGCTGCTTGGCGGAACCCAACATGCTGGTCTGTGACGCCATTTCAGATGCTGCCTCTTGGGCAGCCCTTACCGCCTGGTCTGCATTCGTTTGTGCGGTGTTTAGGGAAGCAGTCAGCGATCGAACCTGCAGAATTAAAGTTCACCTGACGTTAGTAACCTACAAGAATATGGGCTGCGCAGTAGAAGTGTCACGTAAAATTTATTTTTTTTATTGTCGTGACGTTTTCTGTGTATTTTGAACACGAAAAAGTAATGATCGAACGTTGCACAGAGTCTGTTTTTGCTCGTTTCTGTTCTGTAAGACCCGTTTAATACTGTTCTCCGTTTTATAATAAAGTATATTAAATTATCTCTGTACTTGAGGTTCCGCCACAATATCGTTTACATTATTTTTTCATTAATTTAAACTAAATTCAAAGTATAGTCCTTGTTTTTACTTTAATGTTGTAGGTACCGGGCATCGTATGATAATTAGTTTGTAGAAACAGCTTTATATGCACTAAATGTATTCTTCACACGTTGTAAACCCTGCAACATGTTTCGGCACACCACACTTTCAGTCGTCAGGAAGTCTTTGTAGCTGTAGGTACTATGGACCATTTGATAGTGTTACGATGACAACTATAAAGGCTCCCTGATGATTGTACTGTGGTGTGCCGAAACATGTTGGAGAACTGATAACTTGTGCAGAATACGTTAAGTGCATATACAGTTGGTTCTACAAACTAATGAGCACTGTCTTTGATTTATTTAAAACAAGTGCTCCTCAGTAACCTGTTATTTTAGTTTACGTAAGAAACGTTCCGATAATGTACTCCAGCCTACGTTTGTCTTAAAAATGTATTCCCTTGTAGTGTTCCCACCAGTATTTTCTACACAGTTTATTGTTTTCCCTTGATTGTTGACTTGTTATTTAAGTATCTCTCCATTACGCTCATCTGCTGTAATGTCTTTAAAATGTACGTTTCGCCTGAAATTCTTCATACCAAAATTCCTCATACTTCCATATGTGTGCTGCTACTTGTTCCACATACCTGTCTTCGTTGTTTAATAGAAAGCATAATTTAAAATTGAATCATTTTCATATATTTCATAAAATCTTATGTGAAATAGGTTTATCGTCTTGCGTGCTATATGTCCTGCCTACCTGTGCCTGGGCTTGCTGTGCAGCCTGTTGCGTTGCTGCAGCTGCGCGCTGGGCTTGTGTCAGCTGCTGCGCTTCAGATGCCACCTGACCTTGCGCATCGCGAACCTGCTGCTCCAGGTTGTTCACGATCACCTGCTTGCCTGCCAGAGCGGCCTGTGCAGTAGCTGCAGCGGCAGCTGCATTCTGAGCCAGGCTGTTCTTTGCCTGGAAAGCTGCCTGGCCGCCTGCCTCGTGCTGGTTCTGGATCGCGGTGTTGGCCTGGTCAGCTGCTCCCTGAGCGATGGACACCAAGCCGCTGCCGATACTGTATCCCACACCGTGGCGGCTGCGACGAGGATACGCACTGCCCCCGTAGTCGCCTCCGAAGCCGTAATCCCTAGTGGCGGACCCCAGGTTTCCAAAGTCGTACTCATTCTCGTTGTCTGAATGTTCACGCTTTGTCTGCAGCATGCAACACACTCGAGTTTCAGCAAACCACACACATGCGTATTTAAGCTTATCAAGTGCTCAGCCTCATGTTCTAGTCGCTTCACCTGCACACATTGAACATGAAGTGGCTGGGGCCCACAGCTACCATGAACTTCGTGAAAAAGAGATATCGCGGCCATTTCCGGGGGTGGCACCTCGGTCATTCTGCAGCTTTATGGAGCAACCTATCCCAGGTCATATCAAGCACACATCGGGCGGTTGAACCGCTCTTAGAAACCGTAAGACGGCTAGCACCTGACTAGCTAAATACAGATAACATTATATACAATGCAAATGAACAACGTACTACGTCAGTACGTTAGTAACCAAGTGTTGCATTAGAGGATTCACTGTGTTCCTCCAAGCTCACAACACAGAACCGTCACAGCACTGAAGAGTAACGTCGCTCTTCGTGACTGTGGTGTCTAGTAACTCAGTCTGCACACGCTGGGTGAAGACATTATCAGTGATAGTTTGATAGACAAAAGTTCGCTTGCTTTTCGCTCTTGTAGCAAAGGCAAAGTTGTCTGTGGGCACCATGATGGCATATGTGGGTCTGATCTTATACAGTAGCTCCGTTCATTCTTAAACATGGTAATAAATGGAGGTTAGAAGTCAGTACCACGCCCCGACTGCTTGTCGCCCACGGCAGAAGCTTATGGTGTTCACTGTATGGGGGGACAGGGTGGACCTTAGAGCAGATCTGGACGTTTTACAGAGAGAAATATCTCTGGCTTCTGGAGGGAATTCATCCCGGAGGCTAAGCACCAACCTGGCTTCTGATTTTTTGCATACTGCATGTGGTTCATACGTGAAAGGACTGCACTGAAGTCAGCTATTTCCGCTTTTCTCCATCATCATCATCCGTCACGTGTCAGCCCTTGAAAGACCTGTCTCGGCCTCGTCTTATAGTCTCTTCAAAGATGTTCCAAGTCGTATTCTTCCATTTGGTCTATAATTCAGCATTATTTTGACATCCTGTTGTTGTTCATTCTTGTTACATGTAGCTTATTTTCTTTGTATCTACTTAGTTTCTTGTAAACTGGTTCTATTTTCCAATCTCCCAAAATTTCTTCATTCCTTCTGTGGTCAAGAATGGTGTACCTGGCTGTTCTTCTGAAAACTTTCATCTCAATTGATGTCAGTCGTTTTTTATCCTCTTTTATAAGGGTCCAAATTTCGCCTCCATATAAACTTAACGACGAACAATGGCAAGAAAACAGTTACGCGAAAATGGAAAAAGCAAAATAAAATCAAATGTAGTTTTCTGTAAATATTTGTATAATACTTGCGCCCTTCTACCCCTACCATCTGTGTCAAGTTCTATAATATCGATTAATTTTTAACTTGATATGTGGTTTTCTTTTTAAATTTTATTTTGATTTTGCACTGTTCAGTCACAACATTTTTCCGAATGCGGTAAATTGCAACTGCGTAGTTTATTAATTTTTAACCTGTGCACGATACATTTAACAGACACATTTTGACCTGTATTTAAGGTCGTCTACAACAGCAAGATTCTTTTACCTTAATATTAATGAAATAAAGACGCTGGTATATTTTCTGTCGGAAGCCACTTGAATTATGACATTAAAAAGGTAAAGTGATCCCGTTACAGGCCCGGTGTGGCCCAGAGGGTGGGTAGAAGTATAGCTCTACTCTTCCATGACCACGGCACTGGAAGGGGGTGAGTGGTCAGCAGCACTTTACCCCCGGGAAAGACCCGGTACCCATTTTACAGGAGGCTGGGTGGGCCCCAGGGCCGGTCTGGGCGGGCGGAAAATCTCGTCCCCACGGGGACCGTCCAGCCCGTAGACAGTCGCTATACCGACTGAGCTACCCGGCCCACTGAATTATGATACTGCAATACATTATTTTACAAGATTTATGGATATAAAATTTGGTATTTCACTTTAAGGAAAGAACACAGGCTTAATATTTTCGAGAAGAGGTTGCTAGCTGGGATACTTAGATCCAAGAGGATCTAATAGAACGCTGAAGAAAATTACATAATAAGGAAATTGATAAATATAATAGTCACCAAATATTTTTCAGCTGATAAAATCGAGGAAAGTTAAACAAGAGGAGCATGTAGCACCTACCGGAGACAGGAAAAATGCATACAGCCGTTTGATGGAGAAACATGAAGGAAAGCGACGGCTTGGAAAAAACTAAGTGTAGATGGGAGGGCAATATTGAAACATGTCTGAAGGAAATAGGATGGGAGGGTGTAAACTGGATTAATCTGGCTCACGATAGGAACAAGTGCTAGACTGTGCTGAACATGGTAATGGACACTCGGGTTAAACAAAGTGCGGGTATTGTCTTGACTAGCTGACGAATTACAAAATTCTCCAGAAAGCCTTGGCTGCGTGGAATAGTAATATTGTAGTCACCTAACGCTTGAAGACATCCTGAGATGGAGCTCTAAATAGGGGTTACATGTACGAATGCATTAAACAGACTTCAGTAATATATGTAGATGCATTTGATGACGATCGAAGACAATAATTTGGAAATACAAAATTTCGGATTTATATTACCTATTTAGTGTTACTCTAAGTTGGCAACATGTGTATTGTTACTATTGTCTCTATCAATACTGTCGTTACAGTATACACTTTATATTACCTATTTAGTGTTACTCTAAGTTGGCAACATGTGTATTGTTACTATTGTCTCTATCAATACTGTCGTCACAGTATACACTTTACGGTCGCCCGATTACCGACGCAGACAACATCAGCTCGAAGTACAGAATAAGCACTAGTATTCTACGTCATTTGCAGTATGGATTATAAAGCTGCAGGTTCGCTTTTTTAGATGTTTCGAAGGATTCTATTGCCTGCAAGACGTCGGTTAAACATTACCAGTCGACACGGCACAACACTACGTCTTCAGTATCACTACTCTGAGAACCTCATACGTCGACCGACAAGACTTCAAACAAAACACAGCATTCGAACATTCATAAATTCAACTCCAAATGTCGACGACTGAAATCAGCACAGTTCTTTGTCAGAATACGTGTACAGGTGTACAGGTGTACAGATGTTGTACTTTACCGGGTGGTTGGGAATAGATTTCCTTAAAAATAGTAGTTTTTTTTTTTGGGCTCAACCTGTTTACGATCACACAAGCGAAAACGAAAAGGGGATGCGGTGTGTTTTCTAGAGCTAAATTACTTATCGGAGATCCGAAAGTTGCCCCTAAGTGATCTGCCAGTTCAATAGACTCTACTGTCCTTCCCTTCTTAACTTCCCTAATATGAAAATTACGTGTTGTTGTGTAATAAATTAGAACAATGACTGGATAGAGGTTTTTATTTAGAAGTATTCTTCTTTGAAATATTCGGGATTTAAATATTGCTTCCAGCTGTACTTCAAGCGTCCGTTTGCAGATAGTTCTGCGACAGTTTTATTGAACTGTTGAGACTTGTTAAAGGGGCCAATAGCAACAGAAAAAGTGAGAAAAATTTGTCTAAGAAACATAAAACCTTTTTAGATATCACTTAGATTGACTGGAATCCTGACAGATTAGTTGCACTCTTCTTGCAAGCAGAATTCTCAAATTCAAATTGCAAAAAATATATAAAAGCCACTGTAATTGGTACCCTACCCCAATCACAGTTTTTGTTTCTTATTATTTTTCCAATTACACCCTAACAATTCTTTTTGTATCTACCTTTTTTTTTTTAAATTGTTTGTAATCAGAAGATGAAATAATGCCAATACTTTCTTCCTGAGCACGGACATACTGCTTGTGTAGTTATTTTTACACTTCATTCGTGTAAGGAATTCTTACACGTTATGGAAAACGAGGGGCAATGCCTTGGAACTGCAGTCAGTCATCACAGACTTTTGGTTCAGATTTCACGACAGTCCGAGACTTGATCAAGGGCTTATTTCTGTGCATGCATTGTAATATAAGGTGACAAATATTCAGTGATTCAAAAAATTCCTCTTTATGAAGCCGTTTCGTTCTGATTTTAAATATCTAACGTACTCACCCTGGCTTCCAACTCGTAAGACTCTTCCGCTGTCAAGTCAGCTTCTATGCAGGCAGCAACTCCTGTAAATGCAGCAAGTAAAAATTTGCAAGAAATGTATTGTGTATTGCTGAACCCGTGCCGAGTCTGCCAAATTACAAGGACATTAAAGTAACGTCGATTTAAAGCTTTCTACATTTCGGCACTACTTTAGGACATTACTGCATGTTGTTACATGGTGGTGGATCGCGGCGAAAAAAAAAAACGGCTTGCGAGAATTGAATAGCCCCGATCATAGAGCCTGTCATATGTGAAATGAAGGTACGAGAAGACATGCAGGTCTAAACGTAAGTAGCCTAGCCTACTTTTATGTTGCGCAGGTTTCTAAACCAACAGATGTATGTTACTGTGCTATTGTTGTACTTTAGTTTTTTTAATAACAGAATTGACACTTACAACTAACGTATTTCAAATTCTACAGAGAAGACAGACTAATAATTTACACGGACTAACCTTCATTCCGCAGCACAGTAACAAAACACGCACCATTCCAAACTGAAACTGATTACACAAGAAGATTACTGATGCATTTACTAAAGACAAACGGATTGGTTCTCGTGCAGCAGGCGAGGACGGATTCACTTCAATGCCCTACTTGTATTCAAAGTGAGATTCTCAAAACTATCACAACCCGTATTCATATACACAATTGAATAGTTCTTGGAAACCTTTGCTGCTCTACCCCAACAAAACTTGTGTTTTGCTTCTGCACAAAATTGCACGTGTCTGACCCCAGTCGTTTATCAGTATCACCACCTTATCCGAAAATAAAGATAATTTTTTTGCACCTTCTCCAGATTTATGTTACACATTGCACAAAAATATACACTCGCAAGAAGTTTTATGTTTTCAAAAGCTTTAATTCCTCACGCGACCACAGGGCATTAAAATAAGTTGCGCTAGTGATGCAACCATCCCGCTAGTTCACACATCCGTAACGTTATTAATCTGCTGGAGGTATAAGCCATTAATGCCTTCTGGGAGGCTTAGGCCAAGTAGCGACGTTTCGGGAAAAAACGAGTTCGGCATACGAGTGTTTAACCTAGAAGGTTCCTTCGAAACATCGGCACATGTTTAGCAGACTACACGTCGTCACTTATCAGCGCCCAATGACCTCGTTGAAATCGGTCAACTGGATCAAAACATGAAGTGGGAGAGATGCAGAAAGCACAGTGTTCTTATCAGACAGTCAGACGCATGGGTCTGACAGCCCCGTACATTGCGTCAAACATCACACTGTGAAAGTGTAAGGTGGGCCTGGAAGCACGCTTCTGCTTCTTCTAGACCACGACGCTAGATGGATGTGAGAGTTTAGCTACATGAACTTCACTCAGATGAGGGTGCTTCAGAGCAAGTCAGGGCATCACAGTTGAAGGTCCTACGGTTTTACAGGTAAAACCGCGAATCTTAATGCCGAGGGCTGGGTTGTAGATCGGATAAGAAGAATATAAGAGATGCATACAGAATTTTGCTAGGAACCACTTTTAAAAGTGGCCACGTGGAATAGTAATATGGTGGACACCGCGAGCTAGCCCACCCGCGTAGTCAGGATAGTTTATTGCCCATATGCCACCTTCTTATAAACACCGAGACAGATTCGCGAGTGAAGTGGCTACTTACTAGCACTAAGGTTTGCTGTGGCATAGAAGAGTGTCGTGATGGAAAGAATTGGGCCGGGCAAGCCCTCATATCAGCGGTGCTGCGTCTTTGGATTGTAAAGCCAGAAATGGATATAATTACCATAAAAATTATTCAAGGAACTTTAAAGATTATCATTTAGTGAATCAACTGTGCAATGTGTAACTTTTCTGCATTAAAGTAGATCTACTTACCAAAGCAAATCAAGAGAATCACGGTTTCAGTTTTCATCTTGAGTTGGGGCGGTAGTTCAGCAGAAGGAATCTGCAATAAAGAAGGTGATTTTTACAACATGAAGCCTATGCACTGCACTGTAATTAAACAAGAATGATTTTAATTAAAAATGTCCTCTGAAATTAATACCATTCTATATAGGTATTTTATACGGGACATCCCATTGTACAAACCGTACATTATTTCAGACGAAAGCAGCCATCCAATGAAACGTTATTTTTTTAATAAATTTTCTTGATTTCCAGCAAAAGTACGTGTTTCGACATTTTGTGTCACTTTAATGTTTTAGCCTAAAAATAAAGAAAGATAATTTTTATGATAATTCTTACAATTTTACGTGCTACTCTACAAACATTCTACGGTACAGTACGGTACGTGGTGTCACGTTAGGAAAATATAATAATTTTATCATAATTCGATAAAAATATCTTTCTACATTTTGGTACAAATAACCTGATGATAGTCTGGTAAGTGTCGAAAAAAGTGGCTTTGTTGGAGAAGCTAAGGATATTCGTTTTGCCACTAAATTAAGTTGCCTTTGACTGTTTTCTTAATTTGAATCCATGTGGTAGGCATGTCGCAGAGTACAGCCCTATTGTACCACTCCATGTGGTAGGCATGTCGTACAGTACAGCCCTATTGTACCGCTCCATGTGGTAGGCATGTCGTACAGTACAGCCCTCTTTTACCACTCCAAAACCGGCCTTGGCTGAATAGGAAATAATTATGTTGATTATTTTATCACGGCATGTTTTAAGAACTGTATAATTTACGAGACTTCAAAATTTACAGAACTTCTTTAGGGTGATTCTTCGTGGAATCAGTATCGTTAGATTCTTACTTACCTAAAGCAACCAGAAAGAAAAATGTGTTCAAGTTTGTCGATTGATTGTTTGTTTTTATGATCCTCTGTTTATACATAGGCAACTAAATAAAAGGAAGGGAATCTCTCCGTAGAAGCCAGTAAGAGCTCGTATAATCAGATTTTCCCCGAATTACATGAAACCAAAAGCTACCTTGCAGTGTTCACAAGAGGTCGTCATTTTTTCTTATCTACAACCACATGAATTCAATGGGCACCCTCCAATCTAATTTCTGCGGTATTTTTTTAATATTATTCTCCCAGCAATGCGTCAGTCTATGCAGGCTGACTGTGTTCTGGAACCTCATTTTGAGAAAAATACTTGGTCCTCAGTGAGACGAGGTAAGAAGGAACCGGGCAAAACTGTGCAATTAGCAGCTCCATGTTTTGTACGCCTCACCAGATATTACTCCGGTGAACAACGAATTATGAGGCGGGCTCGTCACATGGCACGTATGGATGTGAGGAGTGGCAAGTACAGACTTTTGGTGGGGAAATGTAAAGGAAAGAGACCACTCGGAACATCTAGTCTTAGATGGGAGGGTAATATTAAAATTGATCATATGCGTATAATATTGATGGGAAGGTGCGGATTTGATTTATTTGGCTCAGTCTAAGGACTAATCTGGCTATTGTGAACAAGGCAATGGACATTCTGCTTGCACAAAATGTGATTAGGTTCTTGAATAACTGAGGAAACGGCAGCTTCTCAAGGAGAAATTTGCTCCATGGATTTAGTTACTTTGATATCCGTGGATCTTCGTAAGGGTTTTTTTTCCCTCCATGCTTTGCTATCGAAAATTAGTACGAATCTTTCTTCTTTCTTATTCGTGCCACATACCCCTCCATTTTCTTCTACCTTAAGGACATTTGATTTTGTTAATGTTAGAATGTTAGAACGTTAGAATACACACCATCTTAAGATTGGGTGACAAGTACGTGTCAAATTGGAAAGGGTGTGACAGGAAGCGACCGTGGCCTAAGTTTAGACACTTTTCTGGAATAATTCAGGAAAATTACAAAATCTTCAGTTACAGAAGTTGCTTGCTAGGCCGAGATTTGAACCCGAAATATCCCGAGGACGTAACATACAGCGACGTTTCTTCTGCTGTGGCACAAAAGCCCAACTCTCTCTACATCCCACACAATTAGACACATACACAAACACAAACAAACACACACACACACACACATACACACCCCCGATAGGACTGCTTTACACGAGTGATCAGCTAGTCCCAGAGGTCGCTATCGACACGACACATAAACGAAAATCCATGCCCTTCGCGGGATTCGAACTCGCGATCCCAGCAGTCGAGCAGCTTCAGACCTACGCCTCAGACCTCACAGATATCTGGGCCGGCACTGCAACGTTTGGAGAGCCATTATTTAGTTAAACTTATTGGGTAAATAGTTGGTGTGAGTACCATTTTATGAGAAACTGAACAACCTCAAATCTCAAGTTTTCTTAGGGTTGTAGGGTAGTGTCCGTTGTAACTGACAAAACAAAATTCGAGCATCAGTTAGCGAACTTTGCGTAAGAAATTGCACTAAAGCTCGTTAAATATCTTTTGAGTACCTGATTGATATTAAAAAAAAAACAATACTGCATGTGCTGAAGTATTTTCTTTAGGTTTCATCGTACACGATATCCAATGAACATTTTAAGCGATTCTTTTTATTTACTGGAGATAATAAATTTGTCTGCAGTGTTGTATGAAACTCTTTTTATAAAATTCCAACACGGGGATGGCGCGAACTTACGTCTTTCTTTTTTGTACGTAAAACAACAACAGAAAAACACAAGCAGCATTTTGTAAGCAGTTTCGTGTGATGTACTTGTAACCGCAAAGAAATGTCAAGAGTGTTTTCGCTCACGTCATGCTGTTAGGTGAAAAACACAAAAGAGCGCTCGTTCAACCAGCCGTCTCAGCTTGAATAAAACAGAGGCAATAAGGATATAACGACTTCTGTTTGAGGCTATTTGCAGACTGTCAAACAGAAAATAGCACCACTCTACAGCTTCATCATACACATTTGAGGATTATCTTTGTTGTGTTGACTTGCTCATGTAACACATAAACAAAACGCACTGTACTTCTCAACTACTGAGTCCATTTCAACAAAATTTAGTTGCTGAGGGTAGGAATGATACACCAAGAATTATCTGCGGTGTAGGCCTAATACTTAAGTGTTTTATGACATTATGGACAGGTTCAAATTTTTTCCTGTGCAAGCCATGGGGGAATAAAGGGACAAAAGTTCAAATGTTCTTTATTGCGCCCATTAATTTCATGAATAAAGTTCATTAATAGGACCAACAAATGCACCTTTGTTCTATGCATGTAACTTTATTATAAAGCGACCACAGACATGTTTCGACCACTCATGTGGCCATCTTCAGGGTGGTAAGTGTAAGAATAGTAATATATTTAGAGTGTTTCGGGAACATTCCATAGTTACAATCATATAGTTTTGGTTAAAATTCCGGCCAGTTTGTAAAACAGCGATGCGTATAAAATATTAGAATTTAAAAATTGTTGTTCATTAAACCACAGTGCTTGTGTTTGTCTTTTAAATAAATTTTATACAAAGGTGAAGTAACTTCACAATTCTTATTCTGAACCCTGGAACTAGATGGATATGCGTGTCTAGTTTCATGCTACAGCCACTCTAACCCCAAAGAAAATTTCCCTGGTACCCACTGAATAAGAAGCCGGGGGAGGGGGGGGGGGTGTTGGGGCGGGGGGTATAAGCGGAACAGGAAAGTTTTGGGAAGGGAAAATTATCATACAACCCCCACGGGGAATCCAACCGCTACTGCTCGGTCTTCAAACTGCAGC
>Ga0123355_10008149_pt1 | contig 15816 bp, 15 predicted proteins | sample TergutEmb28metaG_3_FD_89872 | JGI IMG/M metagenome (GOLD analysis project Ga0123355, IMG submission 89872) | Embiratermes neotenicus P1 segment gut microbial communities from Petit-Saut dam, French Guiana - Emb289 P1 | ecosystem: Host-associated > Arthropoda: Insects > Digestive system > Gut ...
ACGCGACGCCAAAGTTTCCCAGTTCGGACTGTTCGTATAATGTGCAAATTTGGCTGCTTTCTTTTGCACTCTGTCCAACGCACTTATTTGACCCTCCCTGTACGGATCCCAGCACGCGGCCCCCATGTTTGATGCCTTGTCATTACACTTGGAACAGAAAGTAACCATATCCTGTTTACAACTTTATAGTACAATTGTGAGCATGGGTACTGCTAGTACTAACTAAAATAACATTGTGTCTAAAAGTGATTTCTATTTCTAGAAGTGACAGATATCAGTGAGGGCTATGGGTTGTTGAGTTCTTTTATGATACTGTAGTCAACAGAGTGCTGAGTACCGTGTGGTGTTTTCCTACAACCATATGTACAAGATGTTATAGGAAAACAGCACACAGCACTCAACACTTTGTTGAATGAGGCCTCAAACAAAAACTCAACCACCCATTGCCCTCACTGATATCTGCAGATGTAGAAACACTTTGTATAAAAAAGTTGTTTTCAATGGTTATTCGTTTCTTCCTTTCTTTAGAGTTCAACACACAATGGTATTCATACTTAAAAAAAACTATATGTAGATGAATAAAAACCAGGGCTATTGGAATTGTTACAAGGAAACAACACATTGGTATAAAAAAGTGAAAGTAATAAACCAAGATCTTTACACTTTATTACAATTCATCTATGTGTAAAATTAATTTAAATATTGATTTTTTTTTTATTTTTATGTATGTACCATGCATCTTGTATATAGTTTTTTATTTCAAACAACAATGCACAATAGATTTTTTTTAACAATATGTATATTATAATCACTCCTACATGTTTCGGTACATTTGTATCATCCTATGGGAGTTTCAAAGTTGTACTTCATTATAATTACATAGTTCTTATACTTACCACCCCAGCACACAGGAATATCCAGATTGTATGCATGACCACATAAACATACTTCTGATACAAATTACAGTGTAAAAATCTTTTAGACTACATTTTATTAACAACAGCATAAATATTTAATTTGATAATTCTTAATGAACTTTTAATTGTATAGAAACTATGTAACTTTAACAACATACAACTTTGGAACTTCCTGAGTACAATACAAATTTATTGAAAAATGTAAGTTTGATTATAATATAAACTTTGTTAAAATAAAAAATATATACATTGTGCATTGTTGGTTGAAATAAAAACTAAATATAGATTGTTTTTCAAAGCCAATTTAAAATGTTTCATGTAAAAAGACAAGATTTTCATACAAGAAGGAAGTTTCTTAAAAACCTTGATGCCAAAATACGGGGTTCCTTTTTGATATGTTGTTAAATTTGATAATAGTTGATAAAGATTAGACTTTTATCTAGTGCTGATACTATGAATCCTTATAACCAATATTACATTAGGGCAAAATAACTCTTTACAGTAATATTTGGGCTGATGAGTGCAAGATGGTGTTCCTTGACAATTGACTATTGCTAGCTGCAGTAAGCAATGCATTGTAGAGATAATATAGAAAAGACAAATATAGCTAATTTACTCCAAGTTATTGTCAAAATGAACCTTTCCATATTACATACCAAAATAAGGTAATTGCTGGGACTAATACTATTATATTCTTATGAGTGGAACTTGACATAAGTATAAATTGGAAGAACCATGCTTACAAAATTTTGCTTCAAATAAGTAGTTTTTGCTACCTTGATAGGGTGATGTATCCATGTAATAACATACCATTACATAACCACTCTATTTTCATGCTCTCTGTGATAAGTGGGTCCCTGTCACCATGGCATGGCGCGTCCTCAGGTTGCAGAAGGTGGAACGGTCTCCAATGTGGAGGATAGCTGCGAATATATTGAATAAGCAGTCGTGGACAGCTGACAAGAGGTATACCTCCAGCTTGAGGGTTGGGCGAGCTGCAACAACTTGTAAAAACATATCTTGTTATGAAATGTTCACACAAGAAGACTCAGACCTGGACTGATACTTTGGGTAGGGACAGGTGGCAGGTACTTGTGAATCCAGTAATGAAACTCCACGTTCCATAAAATGTGGGGGGAATTTCCAAACTTGCTGAAAACTGGATAGCTTCTCAAGAAAGACTCTGTTCCATGGAGTAAGCAAATAAGCAAGTATTCTCACGCTGTAATTGAGAAACGTTTCACATTGTGGGGGAAATCAGTAAAAAACAAAAGTCTTCAAACTACAAAAAATAATAATTAGAATTATGACCAGATGAAGTTCTAGGACAACATGCAACATATTGTTTCAAAAATTGGAAATACTAACTGTACCCTCTCAGTACATACTTCCCTGATGAGGTTCAAATCAACAAAATTGGAAATTTACAAATTTAATTCTTCAGTTTATGACATAAACATGAGACATAAATTAAATTTAATGAGCAATCAACCAAACTTACAATGTATCAAAAAGTTGTGTATTATAGCAGTATAAAAATATATAACAAACTTTTGGATGTTACTGCAGAATTAGTCTCAAACAAGAAATAATACAATTGAAAAAAGTATTTGATTGATAACGCTTTCTATTCATTAGAAGAATACTTGAACACCTATTATAGACTCATGATGTTATGTCTGATATGACATGTTTTTTACTCAAAAATATTAAATTATTATATCTTCATTTCATGTAATGATATGAAAACACAAATTGCATGTACATTACTTTTTATGTTACATGATAAATTTTTGTGTACATGTTTATTGAGTGTGTAACGACTGATAATCATTAAAAAAAAATTTAAAGACTTGTTTCATTCACAACGCCACTGAGGCTCTGCGGATTGATGAAATGTAATGTATAGTAGTAAGCACAGATCATAAAAAGTAATCCGTGGCACCTCGAAACCTAAAAATTCACAGACGTCAAGAGGACCAGGTAGAAGAGGAAAATGTAGAAGAAGAAGAAGAAGTAGAAGAAGAAGAAGAAGAAGAAGAAGAAGAAGAAGAAGAAGAAGAAGAAGAAGATTTTTATGTGTTTATATTGTTGTGGTTGTTATGGTTATTTTCCTTCTAATTGCCGAGAGTATGAGAAAAATAATTATAACTCCAAGACTATGACTCAAAGGCAAGTGACTCTCCCCCACCGTTATTGTAGTGAGCCAAGTTAATTGGTATACACAGAAGTATGTCCCAGTGTTCAGGAGTAACAAACAGTACTGAAAGTATAAAAAATCAAATCTGTGTATGATGATGTTGGTGGTAGCATCAGAGCTGTAGCAGCAACAGCATTAGTTATAATAATTTATGTTGCAACCCTGGGAAAATATTTCCTATTGTTGGGTCTTGACCACAACTACTTTGGCTAGGGAGTGTAAGGGTTTGGTTGGTGCCCCTGATTTACGCGTTCCGTGGCTAACCGGGAAGTAGTTTCCCGCAGTTTCAGTGGTTATGGTGTTGCGCGTCTTTCTTTGACATGCATTTATAGTTGCCTTTTTACTGCGAACACTAAGAGAGTTTGAATGTTGTACCCATTTTATGTATATTTTTATGTTGAGAATAGTATGTGATAAACAATGAATCCTGTAGGAATTGGTGTGTGTGATTAATTTCCGGTGGCAACAAATCACCCTTCTCAATTTATCAGAGGTCTGATGCTGTATTTGCAGTGAGACAATTTGTTGTACAGTTGCTGTAGTGCGGCAAGGTTTGTTTGAGTATTCACTTTTATATTAAAAATACTGTTGTACAGTCTTTGATCATAGTATCGATGTGGTGACAAAAGTGTTTGTTGCATATTAATGTTTTGTAATTTTTCTTTGTAATGAAAATAGTGGATCAAGAATAGGAATGACATTTTCGGAAGTAATTTATTGAATGTAATTTACATTTCAGGTTTTAAATGATCGTCTAATCGTTCGCTGTCATCATCATGCCTCACGATATTGTTTACCCTCAAGGTTGTCGTCCTGTAACGGATGACTTAGGTCCAGATGAACTTATACGACGACTTAAGGTTATGGCTTTTTGTTATACTTTTCGTCGTTGGCATTAATATCGTAGGTGTAAGGGCGTATATTTAGGTGTTTGTTCTTCTGGGATATGATGTGTAATCGGTTTCCGACGTTTCGAGACCACGTCCCGAATCGTCGGGAACCGATCACTTAGTGCCACGGCTTCATATTCTGGAAAAATGGAAACCTCATTTGTACTGCTCTGGAACGCAAAGAAACTCGTAAAGAAATATATTCTTTGGCATTTTTAGTTTAAATGAATGCAGTTATTCAAGGTAATTGTATGCACAAATGAATGGTTATGCATAATTTTTGTAATTGTTGTGTGTAAATTAGCAGAAGTTAAAAGCTTGTTTAGGGGCTTTACAGAATGTATCCTTCTTGCTTTTAGACTTTGGCTCATACGCTACAAGCAATGGGGCAGGATGAGGGAATGTATCAACAGTACATACCCTTGGCACTCCATCTTGCTGAGGATTATTTCTTGATGCATCAAAGTAAAGATGTGCAGCTACTAATTGCCTGTTGTATCGCTGATGTTCTGAGAGTTTATGCACCAGAAGCTCCTTATAAGGACCCAGAGCAAGTTAAGGTATGTTAATATGTATACTTTTTAGGACACTGTAAGGTGATTTACCATATTGGAGAGAAAAATGGCCATTGTATTTGAATTTGTCATGTCTGGCAGGCTTGTCACATCTGTACCCTCTGTTGCTTACCTACCATTTTCTTGTAACACATTTAACCTAAATACTACGGAAATGCCAGTCTGAAAGTGAGGTCATATTTGTTCACACACATATGAGATATTGTGAGTTGTTTATAGAGTTTGCAGAAGAACCATAACTCTAGCTAACCAAATATAAGTATATGAATATTCTGTGTTGAACAAGGATAAGTTTCTCATTGTCATGTACAGTGTAATTACACCACTTAAAAAAAGCTTAACATGGATAGTGTATAATTTTATGGCCCTTCGAGGTTAGGTTAGTATTATATTTGAGAGTTGTATGCCGCACAAATTTTATTCTAACTTGGTTTATGATGTGTTAAAATATTTTATCTCATTGAATGATATTATGTGATTCCTGCATAGATCCCATCAGTATTTTCATTCTTAATATGGTTTGTCATACTTAAGATGAGGTATGTTTGAAGTTTGAATTATAGGATTAGTTTTGTATCAGGTGAGGAAATTGTGTTTTTTAAAATGAAACTGTAATCTGGGCACAAGTAACTTTGGGGATGGCTGTATGTACTAGAGGTCCCATAGGAGGTGTAATGTAGAGGAACCTACTTCCATGTGTTTCACTTTGCCAGTGTTTTTTTAAAGTGGTGTTTTACTGTCTATTCTAACATATTTTTTAAGTATCTGTTTATATTGGTAAGTATGTTGGGAGAAACTAATACAGTTAGATTTTTTCAAGCATCACCTGAAATTACTGTACCTTGAGGGTTATGGTTGAATGCTCCTCATTTCAAGTCAGGATTTTGGCAGTGCCTTAAGACAGAAATATTCATCTGATTTGATTAAGAAATGAACACATTCTTCATATTGTGATCTGACAATGTTGGTACGGATACTTCATTTAAAACATTGCTGTGACACACTGTCCATCTCCTTGTTCATCAAGCCCTTGTGTTTGTGACAGGTTACCGCCTCCCTCCATCAGTGTTACTGTCATCCCACACTGGTTGATGGTACTTTAGTATGTCTGTAATTTTCATTGTTATTGATTTGCAGTGGTCATTGGAAATATTTTTAGCATGGCTGCTGGGCCCAGTCACATTTTTTGTCAAGGTGGCTAGTGTGGAGCTGATTCCCTCAGCTTGCAGGTGTTATTTCTTTCATGTGCCTCCACACTTTTTTTTTGGAGTACCAGTGATTTCCTCAGCTACCACTTTCATAATTGATCTAATTTATTGCACAAATTTTTGGAATTTTTTTATCTTTATGTCTCTACTTGAGTAACTCAGTCACTGGTCCCCTCTAATTTTGTCTGACTCCTGACATCTGTTGATGCAACTCATCATTTACACTGCAGTCTTCATATTCACAACAGGGATCTCATGTTGTTTTTTCTATACCAGCATATGACCTGCGTGTAATAGTTTTTTTTTGTTTTCCTTCAGTTTGTGTGACCAAACATTCATTTATCTTATATCCCGTCTTCTTTAAATTTCTATTTTCTGAATTCCCAGCTGTGTTTTCCTAGTGCTGTCTAGCTGACTGTTCTGTTCTTCTTTAGCCTTATGTCTATTTATTGTTATAATTTGGATTTGTTTTCTTGTCTGTCTAGTGTGTTTTGTTTCCTGGCTTGATGTGCTTGTTTGATGTCCGCCATCTGCTTTCTGTCTTGTTGCATCTGTTCCCATATCATACTTAGAAGATCATTGTTAGATGTGCATACATAATGTGGTTCCACTTTTTATGCAGTCACTTATAATCTGTGCTTCTGTTTCTTACCCCGCCATCTTACTGCAGATTTCCATGTCCTAGCCCTTCTACTTGATCATCTGTTTCAGATGTTGCACACAGATCAAAAAGCTGGTTACCAGGTCAGTTCTCTGTTTCACCGTCTGCTACCTGGTCCTGCAATTAACTGTTGTTCCTCAACATGTTGCCTGCCATGGTGTTGGTTCACCAGCCTTGCTCTGCCATTACTTACTGATTTGGTGTGTGTGCTGCTTCCAGGGTCACTTTAATGTTTTTGTCATTTCCACTTTATCATATTTAGGATTTGTGTTTGTGTTCACTGCTTGGTCACTTAAGTGTCATTGCCACGGTCTGTTTAGGTTGAGGTCAATTGTCACATACCCTCATGCATCTCTTTTTCTGTTATCACCAAGCCAAATGCCTTACTGTATTACCACTTTCATACCCCACATTGGGAAGTGCCAGTCTGTTGCAGCTGCCCCATGTCTCAACCTGACACTGCTGATCATCACTAGGTCCATCTGACCAGAAAATGTAACTCTTCTTTGTTGTAGCAGGATTTGTTACTATTATAGTTCCGAATTGGCTGCTTGTTGATTTGCTCTTTTTTCCTTTGTAGCCCTACAAGTGGTTGAGAAATTGTCACTCTTGTCATTGATACTACTTGTATATTTTTCAAAATTTTGTGTGTCTTGAATTTCATATTTATTTGGGTGTCAGTCATTTAGAGCTGCAGTTAATGCACTTTCATCTGTAATGACCATGTAAACAGAACCCCATACTTCTGTTTGGTTCCAGATTTGAAATACCTTTGAATGCAACAATAAAGTGAAGTGAATTGGAACCCAAATTTCCAAACAAAGTGTGATATATATTACCAGTAAATGTGTCATTTCATACCCCATGCCCATGATTTTGTTACACCGTGAGACAAAATGCAACACATTGATCATGAGGAAAAACAGGCATTTCCCGCCTGAGTGCTCACACCAAATGACCTTTAGATGGTGCTTTCTGTACCTGTCTTATTCACCAGTTCTTTACCTTTGTGAACCCTTACAAGTTGTAGTCAGTACAGTCTACTCTCATAGTAACATGAAATGCAGTTTATAAAGCAAAATTGGTCATTGGATTGACTGTAAGAAGTGTTATGTGGTTAGTATTATGGCATTGTTGAACTGTTGGAAGCCATGTTGTCTTTGTGAATTATATATATGGTTCTTTATAAGTTATGAATATTCATAAGATACTGCCATAAAATTTTGGTTTACCATAACATTTCTTCCATTTCATCAGACACCTTCCTTTATGTTTTACATAGCTTCAGTTTTTTACTTTACAGACAATATTCCTCTTCTTGATCAAGCAGTTGTCAGGCCTGAAAGATCCAAAAGATCCGGCTTTCAAACGGTATTTTTACCTGCTGGAGAATTTGGCTTATGTCAAGAGCTTTAACATGTGTTTTGAGCTAGAGGATTGTCAAGAGATCTTCTGTGCCCTTTTCTCCCTCATGTTTAAGATTGTCAAGTAAGTGTGGACTCTGTACATGTTGTTGTTTAAGACTGTCAGGTAGGTATAAACTCTCCTTTGTGTTTAAAGATTGTCAGGTAAGTGTAGTTCAGTGCTAATAATATTAACATTTGGGCTTCTTTTGCCTAATTCAGAGTTAGGTGAATACTGGCGGAGAAAATACAATGCAATGCCACACATGGAAAAACTGAAGAAGATTTTGGAATTGTAGGTGTGTTATATGTGGAACATAAAAGGTGTACAAAACCCAGCAGTAGGGACTAGCCCTTTATGTAAAATGTATATCAGATGAAGGGTTAAGATTGAGCAATAAATTCTAGGATGTGTTGCTGTTAATACTATTTCTCTCTTATTCCCAATATGCGTCAAGTTTTAACCATATCTCTCTTCACCTTGTTTAGTCTTTATTGGACAATTGAGGCTTCTGATGTGGGTCAAATGGCAGGATTTTAGAGCAGGGTTTTTAACCAGCACTGATGGAATTATAGCTACTAAAATATTTCAGTTAAAAATATATGAAAGTAAATGTATTGATTTTTTTTTTACTGTTTCACATGTCACTGTTTACAATGATTGTTCACACTTTTGAAATAAAGTACTGTAAATAAATTCATATACCTTTGGTTTTAGTAACTAATTTCATATTGAAGATGCTATTCGTTTAGGATGTAGTCATTTAGGTACTGGAACTACACACCCAATGACACATTGTTGCATCCCAGAAGAACTGAATCTTTAGCAACACTGCAGTGACAACCACAAGCCTCATAGACTGTAATTTCATAATTTTACTTACAGTGATGAACATTCTGGAAAAGTTAAGAGCTTCATGCTTGATGTACTGTGTCCACTCATAACTGAATCAGATATAGTGTCAAACGAACTGCTGGATATAATTTTAATGAATGTGGTGGAGCCCAACAAGTCGCAACGAAAGAATGCTTATCTCCTGGCTAAGGAACTTGTGGTGAAGTGCAGTGACACACTGGAACCATATATACAAACAGTAGGTATCATACTGTACACAGATTGTTTAATTTTAAAGTATTACATAGACATTACAAATCTTACAGTAAAGTAGCTGTGTGGTCTGCATTACTGTGCTTTTTACAAGTGGACTAACTTTATTTACATGTTTATTTCTCCAAGTATTTGCAATACTTTCATATACGTTTGATCTGAAAATGTGTTTTTGCTGTTGTAGTTCTTCAATCATGTACTGATCCTGGGTAAAGAAGAGAAGGGACTTGGAATCTGTGGGAAAGTATATGATCTCATCTATGAGCTCAACCATATATGTCCCAGTGTCCTTCTGGCAGTCTTACCACAGCTCGAATGCAAGTTGAAATCAGCTCAAGAGGCTGAACGGTTGGGTGCAGTTGCTCTTTTGGCAAGGATGTTTAGTGAAAGAGATTCTAACCTTGCAAGACATCATACACAACTGTGGAAAGCCTTTCTTGGAAGGTGAGAGTTGTTTTTTAAGTGCAGGTCGTTTTAAGCATGTCGCAAAATTACGAAAAGAGACTTCAGCTTTGTCATGACCCTCTGTCAATTTGTCCACATGGAATAGCTTGTCTCCCACTGGATGAATTTTCATGAAATTCGATATTGTAGCATTTTTTGAAAATCTGTTAAAATTCAAGTTTCCTTAAATTCTGACAAGAGTAACAGGCACTATGCATGAAGACATATGTATATTTTTGGTAGTATCTTGCTGACTTCTTAGAATGTGAATTGTTTCAGATGAAAGTTATAGAGAAAATCAATGCGCTCATTTTATAGTCAGTAACTTTTTTTTTCTGAAATTGAGATAATGTCTAAAAATGTGGTAGAGCCAGACAGGCCACAGGTGACATTATTATATGACACATACACATTGCGTGTTGGATAACTGGGGCTACAGAGACACACTCAGAATAAGTAAAACTTATTGCTGTTCTACAGCAACAGTGGTTAACCCTTTAACGCCGGATTTAAATCCTCCTGCACAGTGCCACTGTGCCAAGATTTTTAGAGTGGGGTTTTAATTTTCAAAGCTTACTCCTAGAAAAAAAATCATATCTTATAGACTTTTCCTCCAAATGTAAGGAAATTAAATTTCGCAGTGTGTTTATGTATTGATCAATTCGGTAAAAAATGTTCACATATTTTTGTAATAAATTTAGGCTTCCCTATTGCATGTAGTATATAAAATGTAGTGTAAATATTTTATTACTCACATAATTCTGGCTGCTGCAGAGGTTCCGTAGCACCTTGGGTCGCTCTTCGGTCACCATACACACGCACACATGCTAGTTGTAATTCCTGGCTTTACAAATTTGTTTTTGTGTGGTAATCAGCGAAACAAGGCACCACACACAGAGCCGTGTTACATTTGGGGCACTTGTACACGGTGCCCCTTTGCTGGCCACGCGCTGAACAAACATGGCAGCGGAGTTTGCTGGATTTTGCTGGCCAATGCTGGTTATGGTGGCTGTTCAGTCTCATAACATTTGCTGCAGCCACACTTGGCCTTCCAACCAAACTGGTGGTGGGGAGATCTTGGCTTGTTCCAGCTTCTTCGATCAAATTCCTCATCAGAAGAAGTCTGAAATCTCGGTGGATATATTTAGCCCCACACGAAGATAACAGAATCCAGCTGTTGAAAACTGTTAGATCCAGAAGGTGGAAAAACAATTTCGTGGTCCACTTGAAGTTACGTTGACACATTGAGTAGCTGTTCGCCATACAATCGGAATTGTTGGCGTAACCCACGTGCCAGTTATACCGTGCCGCGATTTGAGGCTTCACAGCTCGTTTGCTGTCATCACAAAAATTTCCTTCTTCTGGTGGCCTGTCCATGTTAGTCAGCATGTAAACGTCTCGTCTGTCCTTCCAGGCTAACGCGGTCAAATTTCCCCTGGTCCTCACCCTTACATCACCCGTTGTCAATTTCAGTTTTTTGGTCCGAAGTCAGAGGGCATGTCTTTTCTGTCGGGCAGAACTGTCCTGCATGAATGTATTTTACATCTCAGTAAGTCGTCAAAAAGTTTCTTGGGAATGTACTGCCTGAAAATAACACTGCCGTGGAATTTTACAATTACCTCTTCCACTACCAAATGCTCCAAGGGGTTGTAAAATTTAGGTTAAGCCTGATACGGGGTGTCGAAGACGGTCTTTATTTTCCATAGTCTGTCATATTCCTCGCCTGGGTCAGGTCTCTGTGAATTGTCCGCAAAGTGCAAAAACCGCAGTATGTGTAAAAATCTGTCTAATGTCATGGTCTCGCCGTGAAATTGAGTGTGCAGCTGTTTGAGTCTAGACCAGTAGCCATGCAGTGTGTCTTTCACATTGTGTCCCATCTGCAGAGCTAAGGCAGTGAAGGTCATTATGTCAGGCAACGTAATGTCAGGCAGTCGGCAGCTAGGTCCGGCTTGTCTGTCCAAGTGTTGCTGGTAGTATAAGTTTGTCTGTTCCACCAGCAGCTGAAAAATTTCTGTAAAAAACAGCCAGTGGTGAGCTGCCTTTGTTGATGTGTAGAGCCTCACTGTTTTTCAAGCCTTTTGCTGGACCAACAAACGGATGGATTTTTATGTTCCTTCCTGGAGGCGGTCCCCACTTTGGTGATCCTCCGCCACTTGTTGCAGCTTGGGGCTCGTCTTCTTGTGCTGAGGCTTCTTGTTCTTCTTCGAATTCGTAAAATTCATCTTCTAAATTGCTAACCTCTGTACCTGATTCTGAGTCTGTGTCAGCAACCAGAATTTCACTGATGGCTGGCTTGTCCAGTTTTATTTTCTTCGCCGCCATCGCACCACGTACTGCAGTGAGTCAGTCAGATTGTATTGTATGACTGGAGCCATAGCTGCAGAAACCTAATGCCTCGAAGATAGAGTAAGCTTATAGGGTGACAGCAAAACAGATGTAAAGCTACGATTTGATGCTGGGTAAAATTCCGCTAGGCAAGGGTGTCCACGTCATTTTCTCTAAATTTCACAACTGTGTGTTGCACATTAGGGCCCCACGGTCCCTACAGAGTGTCCCAGAACTACATCAGGCACACCTGTGAGCCCTTCTGTAGCTGTAAATGTAGATTTTCATGGCTATCTCCAGTTTTTGTGTGTTGGTTTGATCTGTAAGTTTGCTTTACAGTACGCCACTGAAAACCTTTCAGACGGTCAATTAGTGCTGGTTTCATAGTCCACTGTTGATATTCAGCCTTATTCAACCTACACTCAGCTCCAGTGTGAACGATAAACAGAAGGGTGCTGTGTTCTAAAATTAGGCAGTTTCGTGGGATAGCGGGGAGGAGGGGAAGAAACTCTCACACCAAAAAGCAGCCTTGACACTTACGGGACCTACCACATGCAAATCCATAGCTGTCCAATATGCAGCGGCAAACAAAGCCCTTCCAAATTCGACACATATTGGCGACCCCAAAAGGGGACGTTAGGAAATGTGGTCGATTTAAATCCCTCACTGCGCAACCCATTAAGGGGTCGTTCGGCTTCAAACGGTTAAGTGAATGCACTTCAATGTAATGCTTAAAAGTACATTGCCTATCATATTTACTATGCACTCATGGAAATTAATTTGTATGACATATTTCTATAGACATGAGGTCTTTATGTAGTACTGTATATTTTTAGCCTATGTCTGTCTTCAACAAAAGAGAGACTTATGGAACCCATATTATGTGTTTGTGGTCCCTGAAATAATTGCGAAGGAGCGATGGATGTCTGTGATGAAACTTGATATGTGCTTCATATTAGGGGACTGTTCTAACAGTAATAAACCTTTTCATGCTAGAATTAAATACCTGGGATAATCTGACAGTGATGAAAATTCAAATGGCTGCCGTGTATTTGCATGTCATTGGGTGCTGTAGGTGACTTTAATTTTTGAAACACACTGCATGTTGACTGTTGTTGTCTGGTAATGACTAATAATGCATTTTAGCTAAGGTTGTTAAGTTTGATGTCTTTATGGAACATAAAGTAACATTTTATGTGAGGCTTCCTTTGTGTTATAAATTCCCTGCAAAATGACAGGCTCAACAAATCCCTGCTATGTGGTTAGAATAGCAGTTATATAGCATTGTGTGATAACTGTTCAAGAATGATTTTGAGTGTGTGAAAAAATTTAAAATTTTTAGTTTGTATTTCATATTTCATCATGTAGATCACATGTGCAGGTGACAGTGAAGCCTGAAGTCTTTCTGTTGAATTATTTTATCATTATTTATAAAAGTGTGGAGTGTTGTGATTGGCATTAATGGTGATATGAATTGATCATAGCTAGTCTACATGTACATTATAGATGCTGCTTTCATATTATGGTGTATAATCAGGATCATGTTGCTTTGGAGATGCTGAAAGCATTTGTGAATGTGTGGCAATCTTTCTCAAGAAGCCCACGTTTGTTGAATTTTATTGTGTTTTGCATTCTAATAAATAGTACAGAGGTAAATATCTGAAACTATCTTGTAGCAGTATGAAATTTCTTGGAAATAATGTGTATATTATAACCACTTATGGAAATTAATATTTTTGTGACATCTTTTCTTCCAGTTACCATTCCAGCCCCAATATGTTCTGGAGTTTGGCTCTGTAGACAATTGTTGAAGTCTGCAATTTTATGTGAAACATTATTTAATATAGCACTTATGATTTTGTTCTTCTTCATTGGGAGCAGGTTTAATGACATCAGTGTTGCCATCCGTACTAAGTGCGTGCAGTATTCAATGCATTTCCTTTTGAATCATCCTGAGTTACGTCGTGACATCACCGAAACACTGAAGATGCGACAACATGACTCAGAGGAAAATGTTCGTTATGAAGTTGTCATGGCTATAGTTACAACAGCGAGACGTGACTTTGAGGTTGTATCGGATAGTGAAGATCTTCTCGAGTTCGTCAAGGAGAGGACGCTTGATAAGAAGGTTAATATTTTGAGTTAACTAGGCTTACAAAGGTGTGAGGAGGTTGCTTGAAGCTAATGTTTATGGTGCTTATTGTGGTATAAGAAGGCTAGGTGCTTTGACTAATTATTGCAGTGTGTTTATGTGTGTCATGTAATTGTTGAAATTGTTTTCAGGAAAAGGATATCACTAGTGTGAATAGGAAATCTGCTTTATTTCATTTGGTGAATCAGGCTTCTAGGGATGCAGCAAATGTATAATTTTTTGTCATGGATTTTTTATTTTTATTTTTGCATTCAGTGAGAGAGTAATAGTGATTGATTCCTTTATCCCATTGGTGGATGTGCTTGTTGTCTTATTTTCAGAGGTGTCAAAAAGTGTGTATGTATATTTTCTCTGGTTCCACTTTCCTGAGTTTGCACACAAATGTGAATTTTCTTAGTTGCAGAACAATACTGGTGCATTCAGTGACGGTGGTTTGCTATTAGAAACTCTTGATTTTTTAGCGATTGAATTTAAAAAAATTACGGTTTCATGCAGCCACTACTAGACACACACACACTCACACGCATGTGCGTACGTGTGTGTGTGTGTGTGAATTGAAATGGCATTGGATGGACTGAGTTCTGTTACCACCTACAAGTAAATGAAATACTTGTTTGTTGTGTACAGCTAATTTTATATTAGCTGACAAGTAGAGTGAATGACATCACTAAAATAAAGATTAATTATGATGCAATGCAGAACTTGCCTATTTAAGAATGACATTCAGGGATATTTTAATCTTCAGAAATTTTATTTTCATGCAGTTCAAGATACGAAAGGAAGCCATGACAGGATTGGCAATGATTTATAAGAAGCACTTAAATGATGCAGATGTACCACAAGCAACAAAGAAAGCAGTGACGTGGATTAAAGATAAAATTCTTCATGGTTACTACATGACTGGCATGGAAGACAGGTACGGTAGCTATGTGTGGAGACTGTACTTAGATTGCATTGTTTAATAAATCACTGGATTCTTGTACAGTATGCTAACCAGGTATCAGTTTTAGGTTGTAACTGAGCAGGTAAGGTGTTGTATGGAAGTCAGTTTTGCTCACATAGTTATGTTTGCTCAATTTTTATTTATCTCTGTATGCATACAATTAGATGAGACAGACCTGCCGTAACAGAGACTTTTTGTTTTATGAATGTAAGAAGGAATACTAGCAATAGTTCCATACCTTAAAATATATTAGCCTGTTTCTGTGCTGTGCATAGACATAGAGTCAGTAAATTGTCTTCACATAGTTGAATGTTGATGTTTCTGCTGTAGATTAACCCTTTGACGCCTAGCGACCACTATAGTGGTCGTACTGCACCGCTAACCTCTAAACATTGCATTTTATATATTTATTCAACAAATACAGGTACTGAATATTTTAAACATGGTACATACTCTCCGTTTTTTTTTTCTCTCTCTCTTCAAAATGCAGTTTGTTTCATAATTCTAACATATTTGGTTCCTGTTTTATTCACATTTCATATACAGGGTGTGCGAAAATTAAAAAAAATAATTCTGGTGCCAAAAGGTTAAGCATTTTTAATCTTTGCATTTTCTCTTGCTTGCAACTCTTGGTCATAAAATGTCTGTAGCTGCAAATTACTTTTTTTTTTTTTCAGGTTATTAGTAGAGAGGTTATTAAACACATGTTTGGTTCCATTCCAACTTCCTGCAGAAGAACGCATGAAGAAATTATACCACTTACTAGGAACAATTGATGAAAATGCCACAAAGGCTTTTATTGAACTCCAGAAGCACCAGCTAGCGTAAGTAAAATTTGCATTTCTCATTTTATTTGCTACATTCCACATATGTGGATGATACCTTTGTTATCTGGCCACATGGTAAAGAAAAACTCACGGACTTCTTAAACCATCTCAATGGATTACACGACAATATAAAATTCACCATGGAACTGGAAGAAGAAGGCCA
>Ga0123355_10008150_pt1 | contig 15816 bp, 19 predicted proteins | sample TergutEmb28metaG_3_FD_89872 | JGI IMG/M metagenome (GOLD analysis project Ga0123355, IMG submission 89872) | Embiratermes neotenicus P1 segment gut microbial communities from Petit-Saut dam, French Guiana - Emb289 P1 | ecosystem: Host-associated > Arthropoda: Insects > Digestive system > Gut ...
ATTTCGGGTACTTTTGCGGCGAGCACGTTATTGATCACAGTAGTGCGGTTAACCAGGTTGAACGACTGAAAAATCATCCCGATTCCGCGCCGGAACTTACGCAGTGCCGAGCCCTTCAAGCCGCTGACATCAATATCGTTCACATGCAGTGTACCTTCGGTGATGTCATGCATTTTGTTGATGGCGCGAATCAGCGTAGACTTCCCGGCGCCCGAACGGCCAATGACCGCAACAAACTCGCCCTGATGGATGTCAAGGGAGACTTCTTTGAGTGCCACAACACCGTTCGGGTATACTTTCGTTACATTGTCAAATCTAATCATTATGCTGTGAGATCGCGGATTAGCTGTTGAGCCGCACGGGTAGCATCGTAGTAATGCGACTGCGCGATCTGGTAGCCAAAGTGGTTGTAAATAGCAATTACTTCCTGACCGGCCTCGGAGTTGCCAATGTTAATGAATGCTTGCTGAAGCGCGGCAATCAAAGCATCGTCCATGACCGGGGAGTTTCTGCTAACGCTGATTGTGTCGTTAAAGATTGGAATAGTCACGCCGATAACATCGGTGTCATCCCAGATGGTTGTTTCGCGTGCGAACTCTTCCTGCCAGCGCTCTTCTTGACCCATGCGGGCGTCGGCAAAGGTGACTAGTATATCAATTTGCCCGGCAGCTAGACGCGCAAAGTTTGTGGGGTGGGAATCGCCGGGGAGCACATGGCTCAAATGCGGAATGGACTGGCCATAGTTCTGGTACAGCCACAAGGCAGGATAGACATACCCGGCCGGGGAACCCACGCCAAGCACACCCCAGGTAGCGCGGTCAAGGTCTTCCCAAGTGAGGGGCTCTCCAGCGTTTACCTGATCGGCAAGCTCACGCCCTATCTGGGACGGCCCGGAAATAATCAGAGCGCGGTAGAAAGTAACTTGCTCGTCCGAGTTACCGGTGGGCGCGGTGTTGTTCCAGTCACGCGGGTCATCAGAGTCTACACTCAGCCCAAAACGGGTAGCGGTTAGGATGACCTGAGCGCCGTCATCATACAGCACATATGTACTTCCGGGGATGAAGCCGATGTCAACAGTTCCCGCTGAGAGCCCTTCTCCGACAGCTTCAAATGTGGTGCCTACAGTGATATTCACATTGGCGACATCAAAGCCAAGCCCAGCCAGCTCTGCAATGAGCAGCCCGCCCAAAGGTTCTGTCTGTGCAATGATTTCGTCCGGCTCGCGGGAAGGTACAAAGCCGATGTGCAGATTAGCGATTTGAACGTTGCCGATTTCTTCGCCGGCGGTATCCGCATCCGGTGTAGCCGCAGGGGTTGGAGGTGCAGCAGGTGCCGTGGGGGTGTCAGTTGTGCCGCACGCAGCAAGCATAACCATAGTCATCAGCACTGCCAGGATGATTTTTACATGTTTCTTGTTATTTAATTTCATAATAGTCCTCCATGTTTTTGCCATAAGTATATCATGGGCTGTCCAGGCTTGTCCAGCAAGATTAAGAAAAGACTATGTGAAAATTAGGTAAAGATTTTTTATTTATGCACATTATGTTGCAATCGATTTTTTGATAATACTTAACACTTTGCCTATGGTTTCAACAGCTTATCTGTATCTGAATTGATATTATAAGGCGCAATTACTGGACAATTCAATATGGCTTTACACGTATTTTACTTAATCCACCTTTTAGATTTTACACAGAAATTCTATAATCTGTATAACGTTTGTTATAAATAGCAAATGTTCAATCTAACAAGATTGTAGTAAAAAAGTACATATTAAGGAGAAACGTTATGATTCGAAAAAGGCTATCATTCATGTTAGTGTTTATTTTCATTATCACAATATTTGCTGCCTGTGGATCCCCGGGCACAACTGCAGGGACGGGCTCGGGGTCAGGTAGCATGGAGCTTACCATCTACACCGCATTGTCGGAGACTGAAGTTCCTACTTACTTCAATGCGTTTGAGCAGGATACCGGGATAAGAATCAACTTTGTTCGCTTGTCCGCCGGTGAAATGCTGGCTCGTGTTCAGGCAGAAAGGGACAACCCTCTCGCTTCAATCATGCATGGTGGTTCCAGTGAGACATTCATCGCCGCCCAACTGGCAGGACTTCTTGAGCCATATCAGTCTCCGGAGCTTGCCAACATTCCCGAACAGTATTGGGATCCTACCGGTTATTGGAATCCCTTCTACGTTGGAGCTATTGCCTTTGCAAACAACAGCGATTGGTTTGCCGAACATGGCCTTGCATATCCACAGTCTTGGGAAGATTTAACACGCCCTGAATTCCGTGGCCAGATTGTTATGGCTCACCCATCCACTTCCGGTACGGCATATACTGTGCTGGCTACAATCATGAAGCTATTTCCAAACGAAGAACAGGCATGGGAGTACATGCTGCGCCTCAATGAGAATATGCGACATTACACTCGTGCCGGCGCGGCACCTCCTATGCAGGCTGCTTTAGGTGAAGCTGCCATTGCCATCACTTTCGCACATGATGCCTTGCGTCCCGCCATGGAAGGTTACCCGATAACTGTCACTTTCCCCAGCGAAGGCACCGGATACGAAGTAGGCGCAATTGCCTTAATTAGAGGCGGCTTCCCCCATGAACAGGAAAACGCACGCCTCTTTATAGATTGGGTAATGAGCGTTCGTGGCCAGGAGCTGTTCATTGATGCAGAAAGTAACCGTATGCCGGTAAACGTAAATGCCAGGTACTCCGCAGGCCTTATCAGCCTTGACGATTTAGCTATCGTTGATTATGACGCAGTGTGGGCCGGAGAGAACAGAGCTCGCCTGGTCGAAGAGTTCATTGAAAGGATTGACAACGCCGAAAGTTTGTTTGAGTAATAATTTAACCGATGTCATGATAATGTAGCCGCCCAATAAGGCGGCTACATTCATGTGCATATTGTATCATGAATGGAGAATAGATTCGACATGATCAAACTCTCAACCGTTAAGCCGCTATCCCACTTAAGTGGCCGCAACGACGGCAGGATGATTCTGCGCCAGCCCTTGCTGTTGTTCACCATCATAGCTGTGTTTGCGTTGTTATTTATTTTTGTCATCTTACCTACTTTTAATGTGCTCCGATTGGGCATGACAACCGGTGATGGCCAGTTTACGTTAGAAAACCTAACTCAGATACTCCAAAACCCCCGCCACAGAAGAACTTTTGTCAATTCTTTGCGGTTGGGGCTTATTGTGGCTGTGGCGGCCACTCTTATTGGCTATATGTTCGCCTTTGCCGTTACCCGAACCGAAATGCCGGGCAGGCGTTTTTTCCGAACCGTTGCAATTTTTCCAATCATCTCCCCGCCATTTATCCTGTCCTTGGCCATCATCTTCCTTTTTGGAAGGCAAGGGATTATCACCCGCGGCCTTCTTGGTATCAGGGATTTTGACGTTTTTGGCCTTCATAGTTTAGTAGCGGTGCAGACGATATCCTTTTTCCCGATAGCCTTCCTTACCCTGTGCGGCATTTTAGAATCAATTGACGATTCAGTGGAGGACGCCGCCTTTAGCACAGGGGCAAGCCGGTGGCATGTATTCCGCACAGTAACCCTTCCGCTTTCTATGCCGGGGATTATAAGTGCCATGCTGTTGGTCTTTATACAATCGCTGGAGGACTTTTCGAACCCTGCGGTCATAGCGGGTAACTACACCACCCTTGCAGTAGAAGCATATCGTGTGATTACAGGTATGTACGACTTGAATCTCGGCTCTATGATTGCTATCCTTCTACTCGTTCCCACAGTGAGCGCTTACCTGCTTCAAAAATACTGGCTGCGCAAGAAGAGCTTTGTTACCGTAACGGGAAAGCCCACGCAAAAAAGGCGAAAGATTCACGAAAAACACATAGTATACCCGTTGCTTGCAGGGTGCGTTCTAATTACCGCAATCATCGTCTTGCTTTACGGCACTGTGCTGGTTGGGGCCTTTGTGAGAACCTGGGGCATAAACTACTCATTTACCCTTGACCACTTCAGGTTTGTTCTTTCTATGGGGCAACGTGCGCTCTCAAACTCCGTGACCCTAGCTGCTTGGGCCGCTCCGATAGGGGGGCTTTTGGGTATGACTATCGCCTACCTCACAGTGCGCAAACGCTTTTACGGGCGCAAGGTCATGGAAGTGGCCACAATGCTTACATTTGCCATTCCCGGTACGGTGCTGGGCATTGGATATATAGGCACATTTAACAGGCACCCCCTACTGCTCACAGGCACAGCAACGATATTAGTGGCAGTCTTTGTATTTAGGAGTTTATCTGTGGCCGTTGAGTCGGGTACCGCCACCCTTTTACAGATTGACAAATCCATCGACGAGGCATCAACTATTACAGGAGCGGGCAGCGGACATACCTTTATGCGGATTACTTTACCACTGCTTAAAAACGCTTTCTTCTCAGGTATGGTCTTTGCTTTTGTACGTTCAATGACTGCCGTATCCACTATCATCTTTCTTGTTTCTCCCCGCTGGCCGCTTGCTACCTCTCAAATATTTTCTCTTTTCGATAGTAGCTTTTTCAGCCGCGCAGCCGCCTATGTTGTACTCATGGTTGCTATAATTCTCGTTGCAATAGCAATCCTCAATCTGCTGGTTAAGCTGATACTTCATCCCAGGGCAAAAGCTCCCCGGCGTGAAAAAATAGAACAGGCAATGTCATCGTCATCGGAAGGAGTCACCACTTTATGAGCCAAAATACAACACCTGCTAATGTCTGCGATTTTAGCGCAAAAAGCAGCGGAGTGACGCTCACCGGCGTCACCAAAATATTTCTTACCCCCGAGGGGACTAAAGAAACAGTCGCCGTTAACAATATCAACCTAAATGTGAAAAACGGAGAGCTAGTTACCCTGCTGGGACCATCTGGTTGCGGCAAAACTACCACCCTTCGGATGATTTCCGGTTTTGAATACCCAACGGCCGGTCAGATTATGATAGGCGACCGGGATGTGGCAAATGTCCCTCCAAACAAAAGGGGCATAGCTATGGTTTTCCAAAATTATGCGCTCTTCCCCCATTTGAGCGTCTGGGAGAATGTCGCTTACGGCTTAAAGGTACAGAGACTTCCCAAACAGGAGGTTCTGGCCCGCACAGGTAAAGCGATTGAACTCATGCAACTTGAAGGTATGGAGCGGCGCTTCCCCAATCAGCTTTCCGGGGGGCAGCAACAGCGGGTGTCTCTTGCTCGAGCAGTTGTCATTGAGCCAAGCGTACTCTTGTTTGACGAACCCCTTTCCAATCTGGATGCCAAGCTGAGAGAGCATATGCGGGATGAGCTTCGCTCTTTGCAAAAGCGGCTGGGGATTACCAGCTTGTATGTTACACACGATCAAAGCGAGGCTATGGCAATTTCCGACCGTGTTGCAATAATGAAAGACGGCGACTTGGTTCAGTTTGGCTCACCCCAAGAGGTTTACGAATATCCAAACAGTAAATTCATAGCCAACTTTATTGGCAAAGTCAACTTTATCCCTTGCACATTCCAGGGCACGGACATGCAGGGTGCCGCAGTTGATATGGGAGATAGCCGCTTGATTATTCCTAATCCCGGAGCTATGGTGGGGGTGCATCCAGGCGATATATGCTCTTTGGCTGTACGTCCGGAATCCGCTTGCCTGTCCACTGACGGGGATGCGCAAGGTATCCCCGGTCAGGTTATGAGAGCCACTTACTTTGGCTCTAAAATCGAATACGAGGTAAAAACAGAGCTGACCATACTTGTAATAGAAGTCTATAATCCTCAACATTCGGCCCGATTCTCCGAAGGTGACAATGTTAAAGTAGTGCTGGATTTAGCTTGTGTGCGCGTACTTCAAGCGGAAGAACGATCATCGTAATAATAGAGAGTGGTAGGCGAACAAATATGAAAAATAAAATTTACCTGAACATAAAGCCAGGGATAAGTGTCGCTTCCTTTCCAAATGAATTGGCATCCATAAAGGCTTGGGGATTTGATGGGGCCGAGATATCTCTTGATACCTTTCCTCTCATTATTTCAGGAAAAACAAATCAGCCATTTCTTGATTACATTCGCCCCATTTTGAAGGAACATGACCTCTCTTACAGCGCGCACATCGGCTTGGGGCTTGACCTAAGAAATATCGACAACCTGTTTCTTCATATGAGCGTCTTATACTCGTCCATCAATATCTGTGCTCAGCTCGGCTTAAATCCGCTTGTACTGCATTACGAGCAGGATTCGGGAAACAGCGAAGTTGAACGACAGTTCATCAACTGCCATGCAAAAGCAGCCGATTATGCAGCCAAGCATTCGATAGCTCTTGTGCTTGAAAACATAGAAGTTGAGCATTACAAGCCAGTGCTGGAGACTGTCAAGGCGATAAATCACCCCAACTTAACAATGGCTTTGGATGTTGGGCACCTGTATATATCCTCCAAGTATTTCGGCTTTTCCTTTGAAGACGCGATAAAAGAATGCGCCCCATATGTTGGTCATTGTCACATTAGTGATAACACCGGCATATTTGAGCCGATGAGGCTGAGCAACTTCGATTTATACAGAACTCTTCCCATGGGTTACCGTATTGCTTACGGCAGGGGGGATATCCATATGCCGCCGCTTTACTGCAATGTGCCAATACCATTTGCTGTAAATGAATTGAAGAATATTGACTATGTGGGGATATATACTTGCGAGTATCCGGCAAAAGACTTCCAAGCCTTTAATACTGAAATATGCAGAAGTGTCAGAAGGCTTATCGAAGCTTAACATATTTAATTCCGTTATCCGCAGCAACACACTTGAGCAGCCCCCGAAAGTCAGCAAAACATTATCTGTTTTGGCAGACACGCTCCCTGCTACAACCATTTGGTAGACTGCGACCAGTTCTCGGTTACCGCTACCCAGATTGTCGAAGAACTTAGCCTTTTGGAGCTAAGAGCAGCAGAAAGTTTGAATATGATAGAGCGCCAACAAACGCGGTGTATTCCGGTTTTTGTCGGCGCTTTTCAATTTTGGATTCGAGAACCGTTCATAAAGGGAGCATATATACACATTCCATATCCAGAGTAAACTCCCGCCACTTACACCATTTGCCACATTACGCATATCGACAAATGTGAACATAAAGCCGTTTTTTAACTATTTTACTTACACCGCGACTTACACCACACATATCAACAAATACTAACAAATCGCAAGTTCAAGTTGCAAAAACACCGAACCCTGTCATTTTCAGACAGGGTTCGGTGTTGCTTAGAAATGGCTTAATACCGTACTTTTTGGTATTTCGCCACCTCATTTTCCTGGTGGGCCATCAGGGACTCGAACCCCGGACCAACCGGTTATGAGCCGTTCAAAATAATTGCAAAAAAGTGCACCAATAAACCATTATTCAGTTTTGCTTACTTGCATACTACTTGCACCGTCCAAAAAATCGTCCAGTTTAGACATAGACTTGCGCTTGTGGATTGAGTCCAAATGTGTATATATTGCAAGCGTCGTTTTAATATCTGCATGCCCCATTTGATTTTTCGCTGTGAGGATATCTACCCCGGCCAAGTACATCATCGTGCAAAATGTATGCCGTAGCCAATGCGCTGTAAAGCGTGGAATTACAAAAGGGACGCCGCCGGGGTCAAATTTGCTCTTGGGCTTTTTCTGGAATGGCCCGAAATCTCCTTGTTGGAAATTGATATCGGTTAGATAGCTTTCCCACATCTTTGTCCACGATGAATCGGTATGTATAGTGCCCTTTGCGTTTGCGCACACCAAGACACCATTACGCTGAACACCACGCAGATAATCGGCTAGGCGCTGCGGAATGTCAATAACTCGGCGGCCAGCATCAGTCTTTGCGCTGGACTTAACCTCCAGCTTGCCCTTTATTAGCTGCACAGCTTTGTTAATTGCTATCGTCCTGTCGTCTAGGTTAATATCATTCCATGTTAAGGGAATAAGCTCGCCTCGACGAAGCCCAGCATACATCATAATCATCGCTGCACATTTAGCGCGATGTTCAGTTTCGCATATCCATCGTTGCTCTTCGTCGGTTAGAGCGCGTCGCTTTTGAGATTCTTGCGCAATAGGTAATTCCACATCTGCAACTGGGTTGTAGGTTATCGCCTTGCGGCTAATGGCAAAATCGAAAATTTGTTTAGCAGTGCTGGTTATATTAAGGAGATGCTTTTTCGATGCAGGCTTGCCAGTATTTGGGTTTATTTCGGATAGGTCATCAATAATAGTTTGGATATCATCAACGCTCACCTTTGCAATCTGGATGTGCTCAAGATAGTGTCCAAGCTGCTTAACGTAGGCTTTATAGGAAGCGTACCAATTTGTAGATACATTTTTACGATGCTTTTGTTTTAGCCATCTCTCCGCAAACGAGCCAAACGAGTCACTTGCTGCAGAAAAATCAACACCTTTCCTCATTGCGTCTTTAATTTCTGCCGCCTTGTTGTCGGCCTCTTTTTGAGTTTGGCCATACACTGTTTTATATTTTCGCTTGCCGCTTTCATCGCGGCCTAAGTAAATCTGTACCGCTATTAATCCGTCTTTCCGAACGGTGTTTTTCTTTTTAGGCATAGTGGTTATCTCCTGCGGATAGTATGCTTGTTTACTTGATTCAATTGGCTTGGGGGCGCAATAATGTCTTATCATCGGCATATAAATAGAGAAGTAACCGATGAGCATAATAATACAAACGTATCAATCAATGGGGGACGCAAATTGAAAGCTGTTATTATCACTGTCAGCAGTATATATGCTTTATCGCAAGTAAAATCGTTACTTAAAAGAGAGCTGGGATTGGAAGTAGGTGTTGAAATTTTTATGGATATTCCCGAAAGGCAGAGCCTTGAATTATTGATAACCACGCGAGAAGGATTTTACCAAGATGAGCTTAAAAAGATCGAAAATCTGGCCATTACATGCAGGTGGGAGCCTCGCGTTGTAGAAATATAGTGTAAACCTAAAGAATATCATACGCAAATGCTAAACCTTTGTGGAATTTGTATTTTACCCCATATCTAACCCTAGGATTTACCCTTGTAGAAGTGCGTTCTCTAAAATACCAATGGATATTAGGGCGGCGAATTTCATCATGAGTTGGATCTAAATAACAAAACATATTAAGCTCAAACATAGATTGCAAAAATATGTCGGCAGTTTTAAATATTGGCGAAGAATTATCAAGGCTGTGCTTCGCGCAATATTCATTAAAGTTAGAAAATGCAACAAGAAAATCATCATATGAGAATATCCGTGAATTTTGGTCAATGTAGGGCTTTAGATTTGGGAAGAAATTGTAAAATGTTTCAAATGCATCACAGTGGTGATAAAAAAACAAGCTATCGTTAATTTCTCCCTTAAGGTATTCCGAATATTCTTCTTGAAATCTAGGGTCAGCCATATTTATATGCGGAAACTTTGAACAGTGTTTTGTGTTAGCTGGACAATGTTTCTGTGCAATCTTTAGCATCATAATAATATCTCTGGGACGATGGAATGAAAATCTTATAAAATCAACGAAAGAATCATCCCCATCTATTTCTCCTGAAATGTAGTTTTTTATTTTATATGGGAAATAATGATCCCAACTTTCCCCGAACTTAAGATTTTCGCCTGGATTTAATTTCTGCTGCCTCTCCAACAAGCGATCAAACACTCTAAAAAGATATGATGATCTGTATTCATCATATCTTGGAATAACCCAGTTTAGCACAACAGAATTGTCTATCATTTTTGCGTTTAAGTTTTGTAATTTTAGAGTATCAATAATGTCAGGTCTCAACAAAGCAACAATGCGTATGTTTCGCAAATTCTTATTTTCTTGGAAAAAGTCTTGATTAAGATGCAAAACAGCGGAAATCAACCCGCAAATACACTCTATATAGTCATTGTACTCTATCTCTTTAGGTCTAATATCAATTCCATCAATAAAAATTAAACATTCATTTTGTTGGCGTAACTCTTCTAAAGCATTTTTAAACTCTCCAATTAAATATCGTATACTATCATGCCAAGTAGAGAAGTTTGATGTTGTAGTTATTGTATTCCCACTCTTTAAATCGATTTCTGCGGCGGACAGCTTTGCCACTATTCCGGCAGATTTGCTTGCCTCTTGCACTACTTGTATAGCTGCTTTGACCTGGGGGTCAGTTGATTTTTTATGATATTCATCTATCAATCTTGAGATAGCGTGAAACTTAATGCGTTTTGCAATAGCATTAGAATTGTATGATTCGCGCAGCTGGCTTGCAACGATAAAAAGCAAAATGAGTTCCCATACATCTGAATAATCATCTGATAGTGGCAAATCATCATTTTTTTTGAGTGCAATGAAACGCCTATAATCTGTGCTGCGGATATGCACTAACTTAGACTTATCATTCTTGCCTAAAAACACGGCGTATGCTGTTTTTCCTGTGCCCTTTTCACCTATCAAAAAGTATTTGGTCGGCTTTTTTATTTCCTCAAGTTTTTCGGCGGGAAGAAAAATATTGTTGAAAAAGTCACGCATGTGGCTGGATGTATAGTTGCGTGCATCAATTTCTCCAAAGTTTATATCTTTTATAGGAGTCCAATTCATTATAACCTTCCTTTCTACACCTTCAACTAAAAACAACCGACAACATGGGTTGCCGGTTTCCATTCTGTTATTCCTTTACACACTCTAAATTCTCAATGAATTGCCTGATATCTTCCCTCAATGCCTCAGCTTCGCCCAGTGCCGCTTGCAACAAAATTACACCTTTGTCGGGGTTGTCGTTAGGGATTGCTTTCGCCAAATCATATATTGTCATGATCTTTCGATATTATAGTTTGATATGTAGCCTCATCCATAATTACAAATGCTCCGTGATCTTGCGTCTGAACGCGCACCATATTACCGTGATCTGTGACATTAGTCAGAATGATAGGTATGCTTAACATGAATTCGTCCAGGGTGAAGTTTTTCATGGGGTTTCCTCGATTCTCATAAAGCGTTCTCAGACAAACCTTTTTGCAGCTGCAATTATAGCATCCTTGAAAGAGTAGATATCATTAATTGAAGCGATTGGGCTGCGAGCTTCTTTTCCCTCATCATCAGGCAAACCAATGTAGTCTTTATTTCCTCCGATGCGCAACCTGCAAACCCATCTCGAAGGCGCATCGTTGTACAAGATAGCGAAATAGTTAGTTGTCTTTTTATGGGTGATCTCATCAACACTCATCTGCTCTGCGAGTACCGCCTTAACAATTTTAAAGGCCAAGAACTCATCATCAGTTGGCGCGGACTGCGATTGTTGAGGCTCTTCGACGGGTGCCGCGCTAGATTCATTTGTACTTTCTTCGGTGGCTTTTGAATCGTTTTTAAGGGCGGTTGTTATCCGGTCGCTCATCATCTCGCTTATCAAACTATTTAGGCTTGTCTTTACAATTGGACGGAATTTCTCAACTACCGCAGCATTCTTTTTCCCTTCGTATGCAGAAGACATCATAAACTTGACAAACTCATCGGACGGTTCTTTCAATTGCTCTGAAAAATATGCTTTAATTTCATTAGAGTATTTTAATTCTGATGCACGACTTGATATTTCTTCGGCGTTAAAATTCGATTTACAAAAGCGCTTAAGCTCGGGTATGATTGCATCTTTTATTTTCAAAAGGTCAAGCTCAAGAAATGGGGTTAAGTCCATTTTGTTTGGCTCGTCCGCATCAGTATAAAATTTGTATACGATACCGTTTGTAAGTATAGCAAACTTGGCTTTGGTTGTTCCGAAATACCTAAATAATTGGCTATCATGCTTTTCAAGCGGTGCTCCGCACCATTTTGCCTCTACTAATATGGTTGGCTCTCCGGAGAAAATAATCGCATAATCTACCTTCTCGCCCTTCTTAATGCCAACATCGGCGGTGAATTCCGGGACAAACTCATCTGGGTTAAAGACATCATATCCAAAAACAGTCTTAAAGAAAGGCATTATAAGAGATGTTTTCGTAGCCTCTTCTGTCTGTATTTGCGATAATCTGTTTTCGGCTTGCGCTGCAAATTGCCTCAAGGCATCGATGAAATCCATAGGAAATCTCCTTTATTCCGCTACGCAGCGGTTATTTATTTCAAGCGCCCCGCGCTTTGGGTTATATGTAATGGTCACCGATTCCCATCCTGATAATAACTAATAGCTTTCACCACCATCCACTCAGGCACGTCAAAGCATTCTGCCAACTCCCATGTTTCTGTGTAGCCGTCATGTACAGCTGCCATAAGCTCATCGTAGGGGACAAGTTGCTTGAATGCCCAGCTCCATGCTCGTGCCTCGCACTTGCCTTTTACAACCTGCGGGGAATCTGCATAGTAAAATGAGCCAGTGAGACAGTGACCAAGTTCGTGGTACAACTTCATTTTTTCATCCTGTGTGCTTATAAGCAGGAATGGGTCTATAGCAATACCGCACTTTCCATTTTTTGCAACAACACTCGCAGCCTCAAGCCCAGCTATATCGTGGCTTAAGACTTTGATTCCTTGCTGCTCAGCTAAATCGTATCCATCAAGTAGGTTCTTCATTATCCTCGCTCCCGATAATTTCAGCGATGGCTAGTAGTTTGCTTAGCTGCTTGTCGCTAAGGTTAACGCCGCTCTTATCAAGTATTGCATGTGGTAGATCATGCTTTCTCATTGACAGTGGTTTGACCTCTGCCTTCCGCTGGCTAGGGAGCTGATAATTATTTTCCATCAGCACCGCTCCAGTGTCGCTTATCCAATAATGCCACACGTTTGCGTTGGGTACGGTGCTGTATATTAGGTTCTTTGCGATCAAATCCCTGAAATGCTCGTCTAACTCATGCATTCCATCCAAATCCAAGCGAACCCCTATAAGTGACAGCTCTACCCTGTCTGGATACGTTGTATTCTTCATGTAATAACCATACGCTTTTTGCATTAAGTCTTTCTGAAGGTCTGTCAACTGATTGTAATCCACAATGTCACCACTCCCTTCATTTTTAACCAGCCGCACATGTGGTTGACTTTCCTGCTTGCCCTTCAGGAGACGATCCGTTGGAACCCCGAAAAAATCTGCGATCTTTTCGATGTTTTCAAACTTTGGTTTTGACCTTCCGCTTCTGTAGTCTGAGATTAGACCCTGCGAAATGCCTGTTTTTTTGGATAGTCTGTAGGCTGTCTCACCATGCTCAGCCAGAAGTCTCTCTAAGTGTTCTTTGAATTCCATTTTAATATCCCTTCTTGACTACTTCGTATTTAAGATATATAATAATCCTATACCAATGTGCTAGCCAGGCAGAGCGGTTACTTTTTAGGAAAAATTGTGAGAGAAAGGATGGTTGTTGTGATAGAGCCGCCTATTGCATCTGCCGTGTACGAAATCATAAATATTTTTGCAAAGCACAGGCTTCTCATAAGTCACAAAGACGAAGTGTTCAAAATCGCGGGAGATATTATGAATGCCCGTAGTGTAAAACCGGTTGACGATATTTCCGATGTGCTAAGGTGGGATTCATCGGACTACAACCTCGGTAACGAGTACCGTGATTTGAGTGTCTATGCTAAAAAAACGGTATAAATGAGTGTAGCCGCAGCTATAATCACAGCCGCAAGTGATAATAAAAGTGATAAATTCGCTCTTTTGACAGCCTTACCTTCTGCGATGCGGTCTGCCAACAAGTTCTTGCCTCGGTCATTCAGAACAAAAATGTCAGTCCATTGCGGAACAATATACCCTCCGTCATTGTGTGGATTGACGACATCTGTACATTGATCAAACTTAATACTCCGCATCAAACGATCAGTGTCACCAGATCCGATCACTCTGTTAATTTGCTGGCGAGTTGCTTGCTTTTTTCGATTGATAAACTTTAAGGCAATATACAATTCCTCGTTGCTCATGTTGCCTTCGCATCCGAACCAAAGGCTGCCTTAAAAGAATAGCCATAATCCGACAAGTCCCAATGAGACACATCCATACAGCCACATTCACACGGTAGTTTTTCTATCAGATTAGCGCGGCCTTCATCACAAAATACAAAATAACCTGCTGCTCCCTGTAATATGTCGGCGACATACACGTTAACGTTAGCAAACCCCATTAGAAAGTCGTTCATTGCGCTCTTCTGACTCGGAGAAAGATGTCGCACATCAACTGCATAAACCTTAGCCACACTAATCGAACTCCTTCCCACACCCTGCACAAAACGCAGGGTGGTTTTTTGTGCAATCATACGAAGTGTAAAATGCTTCGTAAAAACACAGCAAAAACTATTGCATACTTCGTGATTACGGTATATAATATAACTAGGTCACAACTAAACACCCAAAAACACCAAGGAGGCCACCGACATGGCATACAGCAGAGCAGACGAACTTAAAACAATTATTACAGCTCCATTCAAATGAGGTGGTCTCGTGGACAAAACAACTCAGCAAGCAATTCGTCTATCGCTGCGGCTACCTGAACCGCTTGAAAGGCTTATCCGGCAGGAAAGTGAAAGGCGTGGAACATCGATGAATCAAACAATGATAAGAATTTTAACGAAAGCTAAGAATCTTCGATCGGAATAGTGCCATTGTCTTTTTCGTAGTCGGCGATCCGCTTTTTTATCATTAGTTCAATCTCTCGGTTTGCTGATCGTCCATTTTCCTCGGCGATGTATCTTATCTTTTCTAAATACTCATTAGGAACCCTCAATGTATAGCGCGGAAGTTCTGACGGCATAATGGCATCTCCTTTACGTCATTTTGTAGTCATTATAGCACGAATGTTTGTGCAATATTACATATTGACGCAAAAGTGACGCAATGATATAATCGTTTCAGGAGGTGACGCAAAGGTGACGAATAAAAAGAGGCTTGGATTGACTGTTACGCAGTCTCTATATGAAAAACTTGCAGATAAGGCAGCGTATCAAGGCAAAACCATAAACGCGCTGTGCTTGGAAATCTTTTGGGATTACTTTGAATTTACAAACTCTAACAAGACCGGAGGTTCAGGCAATGGCTGATAATTTACTTGAGGCCCTTAAAATATTGGTGTCAAGCTATGCAAGAGAGCAAGATATCAAAAAGCGCATCGAGCGGCGAGACGAAAAAGTTCGAAAAATTTTAGAAATAGCGGCAGAAAAACCGCAAGATTTTATGGAGATAGGATATGTCTTGTTTAGCTTAGGAAGCGCCCATATCCAATTGGAAGAAGTCAAGAAGATGCTACAAAGGAGGCCACCACGATTATGAAAGCAACAGTATGCAGGATGGCAAACGAGTTCACGGCGAAAGGTTACACCAAATCACAGGCTTTCACAAAAGCGTGGGCCATCGTAAAGGCAGAAGATATCAGCCGCAGGCAGCACGACCTGTCCATCTCCACAGACCGTTACAGCGCCGCAGAACGCACCAAAGCGGAAGCCCTGAGCAGAGAGTATGTCAACCTCGTAAGCCGCGCCAACAGCATCAAGAACGCCGCTGAGATCAAAGCAGAAAACAACAATAAAGCCAACGCAGAGCGCAGCTTATTTGAATCTATGGGCTTCGCATGGTGTGAGCAAGCAAATGCATGGGTTGCCTAATCTGTATCTTGGCCAATATAACCTAGTCATATTATACCAAAGCAGATTACATCATGCAATAGAAAAGTATAAAAATGTCGAATTGGCAGGAAAGGGGAGCGACTATGATAATTGACGGGAACAAGATCAGGCATTTGCGAGAAGACGCTGAGATGACGCAGGGTGATTTAGCCCAGGTGGCAGCAGTTACGCCTTCGGCCATTAGCTATCTCGAAGCCGGGAAAAGGTCGGCTGATATAGTAACGCTTAGGTACATCGCAGATCATTTTGGCGTAAAGGTC